>JACKQG010001410.1_pt1 | contig 33370 bp, 32 predicted proteins | sample 8237621 | NCBI WGS metagenome assembly JACKQG01 (sample SAMN15677084, study PRJNA649215) | marine metagenome | biome: marine; feature: Black Sea; material: saline water; isolation source: suspended particulate matter (SPM) from the Black Sea western gyre | collected 2013-06-09/2013-06-10 | depth...
TCGCGAAGGCGGCCTGACCGTTGGCGCTGGTGTTGTCACCAAAATCATTGAGTAGGTAAATAATGGCTGGTAAGAAAGGTATCCGTCACGTTGTGACTATGTCTTGCACCGAGTGCAAAGAAAGAAATTACCTGACGGAGAAAAATCGCCGTAATGACTCCGGTAGGCTGGAGTTGAATAAATTCTGTAGGCGATGTCGTAAGCATACATTGCATCGCGAGGTTAGGTAGTAGTCTGTTAGTCAAATAGTCTTATCGTCAGATAGTCAGTTTATAACTAAGCGACTTTTTGACTAATGACTATCAGACCAAAGAAGGCGAGTAGCTCAATTTGGCAGAGCAACGGTCTCCAAAACCGTAGGTTGCGGGTTCGAGTCCTGCCTCGCCTGCCTGAGAAATCACGCCGTCCTCCACCCTGGTGAAGGGTTTTGGAGGCGGCGTTTTCGCCGAAAGAACGAAGTTGCCTAGGCAGTGTTGACATTTCAGGAGAGAAATCACCAATTGTCAACACGGCCTAATCCGCCGATATTCATTCATGGAGTGGTTTCGGAAAAGGAGATCTGAGTGGCCAAGAAGAAATCAACTCGCGGGAACGCGATCACACGATTTTACCGAGAGACTATTGGTGAATTGAAGAAAGTCACCTGGCCCACGCGCCAGGAAGCCATCAACCTGACCAAGATTGTGCTCTTTGTAATTGTTGGGATGAGCATATTTCTTGGCGTATTGGATTATCTGTTTGCCCAACTGTTTAGGTTGATCTTAGGAATTTAGATCGAAAATTGTTCCCGTTGACTTTAGCTGTTAGGAATAAGTGGCTATGTTCGAACAAGATCAGGAAGAACAACTGATAGAAGAACCTGAAGAATCTGAAATCATTGTAGAAGATTCAGGTGATGCATCTTTAGATGCAGCTGCTGAAATCGAGGTTGAGACTGAGATTCCAGCAGAATTTGGTGATTCTGCTGATGTTGAGGATATCGATGATGTGCCTGTTGCTGAAGTAGTGGTCGATACCGAAGAAATAGCTGGCACCGAGGAAGTTTCCGAAATGGATGCGCCAGCCGATACTGAAACGGTAGTTATTACTGAGGCTGTTGACGATACTGATGCGAAAGCTGAAGTAGATGAGCAGGTATCAGATAAAATCTCTGCTAGCGATACCTATGCAGAGATCGATGATAACAACTGGTATGTTGTACATTGCTACTCTGGCTATGAAAACAAAGTCCATCACAACCTGATGCAGCGCATCGAGTCCATGGGCATGCAAAATATGATCTTTGATGTCGTTGTCCCCACTGAGGAAGAAATCGAAGTCAAAGATGGCAAGCGCCGCACTGTAGAACGCCGGGTTTTCCCTGGCTATATTTTGGTCAACATGCTTCTGACGGAAGAGTCTTGGTATGTGGTTCGCAACACCCCGGGCGTGACAGGCTTTGTTGGTATGGGTAATACTCCCATCCCCTTGCGCCCTGAAGAAGTTGCCCACATCGTGAAACGTATGGAAGCTGACGCACCACGTATTAAGGTTACCTTCCGCTTAGAAGAGCGCGTCCGAATTATCGAAGGTCCCTTCAAAGATTTCCATGGCACAGTGTCAGAACTGGATATGGAACGCGCCAAAGTGCGAGTAATGGTGAATTTCTTCGGCCGGGAAACCCCGGTTGAATTGGATTTCTTACAAGTAGAAAAAATGTAACTACATGTTACAAAAACCTCGTGGGAGGATGTAAACATCCGCCAAGCGAATGACAGTAATATTCGCCAACCACCAAGGAGAAAAAATGGCAAAGAAACTAAAAGCAATTGTAAAACTTCAAATTGAAGCCGGGAAAGCCAACCCCGCACCCCCTATTGGGCCTGCGTTGGCTGCCCATGGCATAAATCTTATGCAGTTCTGCAAAGAGTATAACGCTCGTACCCAGAGCCGCATGGGCGACATTATTCCGGCTGAGATCAGCATCTTTTCTGATGGATCTTTCAAGTTCATCTTGAAAAGCCCACCCGCATCGGCCTTGCTCAAGAAAGCTGCCGGAGTTGAAAAGGGCTCTGCTGAGCCCAACCGAGAAAAGGTTGCCACAGTTACCCGCAACCAACTGCGTGAGATCGCTGAGATCAAAATGAAAGATTTGAATGCCATCGATGTCGAAGGCGCCATGCGCCAGATCGAGGGCACAGCCCGCAATATGGGTTTCATAATAGAAAACTAACTCTCGTGGGAGGACTAACCTGTCCGCCATGCGAATGACACTGGCATTCGCCCACCACCAAGGAGTAATTAATGGCTAAGCACGGAAAGAAATTTACAGAAGCATCTGAAAAAATCGATCGATATAAGAATTACGACCCCGAAGAGGCTATCTCGTTGGCCAAGGAATTGGCCTTTGCCAAATTCGATGAGACTGTTGAACTGCATGTCCGCCTGGGTGTAGACCCTCGTCACGCTGATCAACAGGTTCGTGATGTGGTTGTTCTGCCGCATGGCCTGGGGAAATCTGTCCGGGTATTGGTTTTCGCCCAGGGAGAAGATGCCATGAAAGCGCGCGATGCTGGCGCGGACTACGTGGCTGATGATGACGAGATGATCCAAAAGATCCAGGATGGCTGGACCGAGTTCGATGTGGCCATCTCCACTCCGAGCATGATGGGCAAAGTTGGACGTTTGGGTCGGGTGCTTGGACCTCGCGGTTTGATGCCTAACCCTAAAGCTGGTACTGTTGCCCAGGGTGATGATCTCGCCAACGCAATTGATGAGACCAAGGCTGGTCGCGTGGAGTTCCGCGTTGATAAAACCGCAAATCTCCATGTGCCTATTGGCAAGATCTCTTTCGAAGGCGAGAAATTATTCGATAATTTGGCTGCACTGATAGGCGCCGTAAAGAAGGCTCGCCCTGCGGCTGCAAAAGGCGCTTATATTCGCCGCATTACCTTAAGCTCGACCATGGGCCCTGGCATCCGCATTGATATTGCCAAAGCCCGTGCAATGGAAGTCAATCAGTAGTATAATTTCGCTGTTCAAAAACTCTTCGCCAGAGACAGCAGGTGCCTTGTCCTAAGTGTAATCGAAGGATCCAGGCTTAATTTCCTGCCGAGGTGAGGCTTGATGCCCAAAATCGGGCAATTCCTGATGGAAAATTGAGTCTTTACCTCTTGGTGAGGTAAAGACTTTTTGTGTTATGGCGGCGCTCTGCGCACCCTCCGGGTGTCCAATCGTCATAACACCACTCCGGTTCAAAAGAACCGGCGGAGCAATGAAAAAATAGAAAACTCTCAAAGAAAGGAGGACGTTTCTTTGGCTATTTCAAAAGAACAAAAACAAGAACTCGTCAAACAGTACGGTGAATGGATCGAAGAGAGTAAGGCCGTCATTTTGACCAAATATATTGGTCTCTCTGTGCCCGATCTACAGCAGCTTCGCAGCGACATTCGTGAAGCGGGAGGTGAATTCCATATCGTCAAGAATACTCTGGCGAAACTTGCTGTAAAGAATGCTGGTTTGGAGATTGAAACTGAGCATTTCTTGGGTGATACGGCTTTCGGCTTTGCATTTGACGACGCGCCTGGGTTAGCGAAGGCGATTGTTGATTTTGCGGACGAGTCGGATTTCCTCGACATCAAAGCTGGTTACCTTGGTGAAAACCTTGTCAGCTCCGATGAGATCATCGCGCTATCTAAGGTGCCGCCGTTGCCCGTTCTGCGAGCGCAATTGCTGAGTACAATACTTGCACCAGCAACCAAGCTGACGCGAATATTGGCCGAGCCAGGACGCCAGGTTGCTGGTGTACTCAAAGCCTATTCAGACGCGAAAGCGGAAGCAGCTCCTGAAGCTGCATAAATAGCAATATCTAATCTAAAAACTAACAGAACGTTCAACGTTTTACGTTACACGTTCAACGAAAAATGAAGGAGCAATAAAATGGCTGATCTAAAGAAAATTATGGAACAACTGGGCGAGCTTTCTGTACTCGAGGCTGCTGAGCTGGTTAAGATGTTGGAAGAAGAATGGGGTGTTTCTGCTGCTGCCCCTGTTGCAATGGCCGCTGCCCCCGGTGCTGCCGCTGCTGCAGAACCCGCAGAAGAGAAGACTGAGTTTGATGTCGTTCTCAAAGACGCTGGCGCCAAGAAAATTCAGGTCATCAAAGTTATCCGTCAGCTCACCAGCTTGGGCCTGGCAGACTCCAAAGAATTGGCTGAGACCGCCGGTTCCAAGATTATGGAAGCTGTTAGCAAAGAAGCTGCTGAAGATGCCAAGGCGAAGATCGAAGAAGCCGGTGGCGTTGTCGAGCTTGCCTAAGTTATACATAAGATAGTAGGCTAAAAATGAAAGGGATGCGTAGTAGTGCGAAGCACTGCCGGCATCCCTTTTTTGCATCAAAGAGCATCGCTCCCGGGCAGTAGGTCCACCTTTGTTGTGTGTGCTTGCGGAGTACTCACCTTTCTGTGTGCTACATGAACTTTAGTGTAGTCCGATGCGTCGTAATCGGACAAGCATGTGTATCTGCTCAAACCCTTGGACAAAGGTAAGTCACCAGGAAAAGCCTGGCATACTTTACTTTTGTATAGCCTGTGGTATAGTTTTTTATATTCGGAGGTTGTTATGAGTGCTCGGATACTGATAATCGAAGATGATGAAGGAATTCTGACCTTTTTACGCCGCGGCCTGGCATACGAAGGCTATGAGGTCGATGTGGCTTCGGACGGGCGTTCAGGTCTTGATGTTGCCCGAGATAACCATCCCGATCTGGTGGTATTAGATCTCATGCTTCCTGGCATTGATGGCTTAGAGGTCTGTCGCCGACTGCGAGCAGGTGGAGATGTGCCCATTTTGATTCTTACCGCCAAAGACGGTGTTACTGACCGTGTCGTTGGCCTGGATATGGGTGCAGATGACTATATGGTAAAACCCTTCGATCTCGATGAAGTACTAGCGCGTATTCGCGCACTTTTGCGCAGAACACAACCTACCAATCGTCCGAAAGTGTTCCAATTTGCTGATCTAACCTTGGATACAGGCACTCGCCAGGCACAACGGGGTGACCGATTGATCACCCTGACAGCAAAAGAATATGAATTGCTAGAGTTGTTCTTGCGTCATCCTCGGCAGGTGCTTACCAGAGATGTGATCTATGATTCCGTATGGGGGTATGACTTTGGTGGAGAGAGCAATATCATCGAAGTGTACGTGCGCTATCTGCGGCAGAAACTCGAACACGGAGAAGAAGAACGCTTGCTCCATACAGTGCGCGGCGTGGGGTACGTGCTGCGTCAATCTTCTTAATGTCTCTACGCGTTAGGCTGACCCTGCTTTACACCTCCCTTGTTGGGGGGATCCTATTACTATTTGGCATTGTTGTCTATCAGTTAGTTAGCATCAATCTGGTTGATCAGATTGACGACTTGTTAGCTCGCACTGCCAGCGATCTGGTCGATAGCATGCGGCTGAATGCTGTGGGGGAATTGGATATGGAGTTGGCCCCCGATTTAGAGCTGGCTACAAATGTCTACGTTCAACTTTGGGAACGCAATACTGGTTTGCGCTTCGCTTCTGCCAGCATCAGCCATTTGCGTGAACCCTTAGATCCTCTTGATCAACTCCCAGCAGAACCTGTATACCGTGCCACCAAAGTTGGCGAAACAGACCTGCGCGTCTTGAGCGTGCCGCTATCCCTGGGCAACCGCTTGGTTGGTACCTTACAGGTTGGTGCCAGTCTGGCAATCGTAGAAGCCACTCAGAGAACGCTGCTCACGGTGTTGGCGATTGGCACAGTGGCGTCCATGGGTCTGGCGGCGATGGCCGTTTCCCTGACCACATATCAGGCACTGTCATCGCTGGAACGTGTCACGAATGTGGCTTTGCAAATCACGCGGGCTGATGATCTCTCTCGGCGCATCCCGTATCAAGGACCTCCCGAAGATGAGATCGGACAGCTCATCCAAGCCTTTAACCAAACCCTTGGACGTTTAGAAAATCTCTTCAACGCGCAGCGTCGGTTTGTAGCTGATGTGGGCCATGAGCTGCGCACTCCCCTGACTGTGATCAAGGGTAATGTCAATCTGATGCGACGCCTGGGCTGTGGTGATGAAGAGTCCCTCGGAAGTATTGATAGCGAAGTAGACCGCCTCACGCGCATGATTGGCGATCTGCTCTTATTGGCGCGTGTCGAGTCTGGTAAGTTGCCGTTGGATACCCAGATTGTCGAGATGGACACCCTGGTTCTCGAAGTCCTTCAGCAAACCAGCGTACTGGCAGAGGATCGTCTGCAGGTACAGCTGGGTGAAATCGATCAGGTTTTGGTGTGTGGAGATCGTGACCGCCTGAAACAAGTTTTGTTGAATTTGGTCGAGAATGCCATCAAATACACACCCGAGGGCGGCGAGGTAGTGGTCGATCTGGGCAAGTCGGAAAACCAGGCGCGGATTGTTATTTCCGACACCGGTCCGGGAATTCCCGCCGAAGATTTACCCCATATTTTCGAGCGGTTCTATCGGGCAGAGAAATCACGCACCCGCACAAAGGATGGCAAAGGTTTTGGGCTGGGCTTATCGATTGCTTATTGGATTGTGCGCAACCATGACGGACAAATTGAAGTGCAGTCTGAAATTGGAGAGGGGACTACTTTTTCTGTTTGGCTGCCCCTGGCTGAGGGGGAAGCTGATTGCCAACCCGAAGTCTAGTTCTGCATCTAAAGATACCCACCAAAAATTACTGCGAAATTCCCAAACGATTTCCAGCCTGTTTGCATAAACTCGCTCCCCCAAAGGCCAACCACTCATCTAGGCGGTCGCTGTGGTCTCTGCCTTTTTGGGCATCGGCATAAATTCCCGTTCCCCAATAAACATACCGGTCCATCTCATTCGACCAGGCGCTTTCTGGCCGCCTGGCTCCTGTGATGCCCCCGTTATACCCTGCTAACCCAAATTTGATGCTTCCTTCGCGAGCTTCCAGCGCGCTTTTGAGAAAGGATAACCCGCGCCGAGCGTTGGTCCCTGGTTGATAAGGATCCTCTCCGGAGACAAAATGATACTGCATTACCTGGAACAAACCCATGGCCCCCACGCCAGACACCGCTCGCGGGTCACCACATGATTCGATCTGCATTACAGTGGCCACCAGGTTTGGGTCCAGCCCCCATTTCTGGCTCCAGTTGATGATATCTGCACTCCAATATTGGATCTGCGGTGTAAAAAGGGCTGCGATGCGGGACTCTCCTGAAATCAATTTTTCTTCAGCCAGTTCGTCTTGTTCAACGCTGGCGATTTCAGCGGTCTGGGTATTGGAATCATTCCATTCGACCCTGGTGAGTACCAGCGCCAAGATCAATCCTACTACGACGACTGCCAGTGGGGGTAGGGCGAAAAAAGGTAGGCAGCCCTCGGAGGAGAATTCCACCAGGGGAGCCTCATCGGAATAATATACGTTGTTGCTGCGAGACATTGGAATAAGGAAAAAATTATTGATGATTGATTAGATCAAGCGGATTTACGTTTGCGCCCAGTATTTTATCAAATACATTTAGGTGAGTGTGGTAACCGCAGTTACGGCCCTGGCATGGTCTACCTTGCATATCCGTTGTATACCCTAAATTGCTTTCTGTCCCTACGACCTGACCGATGATAAGCTTTTCACCCTTCGATACTGAATACTTGCCATGAAGCATCATTACCCGGTAAATCTCGTTTTCAATTACCAATGTAGGGTTCCCGTAAACGTCGGTATATTTCTTTGTTACCATACCGTTAATGGGTGAACGGATTTCTGACCCTTTGCCTGCTGCAATATCTATTGCCAAGTGGCCGTATGAAGAGCCATGTACCCCTTGGGTGATCGTGAATTCATCATAAGGGGCGATAAACGATTTGTGATCTTCGATTTCTATTTCGAACGAGTTTTGCTCTTCAATTTCACTAGCGAGTGATGTGCTGATGTTTATTCGACTGAGTACCAGCGCCATGATCAAACCCACTACAACTACGGCGAGTGGCGGAAGGGCGAAAAAAGGCAGGCAGCCCCCGGAAGAATAGTCCTCGAGGGCTGCCTGGTTGGCATAATGTTCGGTGTCGATGTGTGCCATAGGAGTAAGGAAACACGAAGGTGAATTTTAGAATTGGGGCCTTTGACCCTCCCGGTTGCCATTGTAGTTACGGGAAACGGGATGATAAGTGGGCTCTTGTGAACCATAGTCGCTATCGACGTAGGTGGGCTTCGGCGCTGGGCTGAACGAAGAACGTGCCCGAGCGGTACGGCCAACTGGCGCATTGCGGCGGTTTGAGCCGTTAGGCCGATTGCGATTTGATGGCTTAGATGTACTGCGGCTGGTTCTTGAATTGCTGCGTTTTGCTCTGCTCAAGTTAGCCTCGCTGAAAAGGCGATCCCCAGCGACAGAGATGGTACCGATGATCAAAACGCGGATCAGCCAGACCATGATTGCCACGAAGATGGGCACCACTTTGAGCATGGTTCCCCTGGCGACAACGGCATTCCCAAGGGTTTCGTGGTTGAGAATGGCGATGGAAACGCCCCACCAGGTCAGCATGGCGTTCATCAAGGCGGCAAGCATCCAGGCCCCGAAGAGGTACCAGACCTCGGCGGGCTCATCGCGACCCTGTTCAGGGGTGAACAGGCGGGCGATGCCAGCGAAGTCAATACCGCAGAAGGCGATGGAAAGGATCGTCGCCCAGCGGATACCAACAAATGTGAGTTCGCCTAGCACATCGGTGAGGGCGAAATCGGTCGTCGAGTAGTTGAATACCTCGAAAGCCAGCAGGGCAGTGACGATCAACATGCCAAACAACAGGCCGCGACTAATTTGCATCTTTCCTCTAAAAATTGACATTTGCGATAACATGGTAAACCTCCTCCAGGTACATGTAAGGTAAACTGTCATCTGATAGAATTAGAACATGTGTTCTGCGGTTAACTATAGAACAACTGTTCTAAAAAGTCAAGAGGCAAACGCAATCTTTGGTTTCACTTCGACAAGCTCAGCACAAACGATACGTCTGACGGTTTTCGATACGCTCACTTCGTCCGCTGCACAACCAGCGCCGGACCGCTACTGGCGAACCAGCGGATGCTGCTCAAACCAAAATGACAATCATTTCATTAGTAGCGGGTATGTCTCTCAGTTCGAAATTTGTGTCAGAAATCCCCCCATTTACTTACCGTTTGACATTCTAGCCTGCCATAATTCTCTGCTACAATACCTGTCACTAACTCTTTTTCGTCAAAAGCTTACCAATTCTAATTTCGAATTCAGGAGGTTCTTTCATGTCCGATAAGCACACGGAAGCCGTCATTCTGAGCGCTGTGCGGACTCCCTCTGGGAGGTTCCAAGGGAGTTTGAGTGGGTTTACTGCCCCCCAACTGGGTGCTATTGTTGTAGAGGAAGCCGTCAAGCGTGCAGGCATTCCAGAACCCAAAGATATCGATGAAGTATTTATGGGTAATGTGGTTTCGGCAGGTTTGGGCCAGAACCCAGCCCGGCAGGCGGCTATCTTTGGGGGAGTGCCTGTTGAAGTGGGTGCGACCACCCTGAACAAAGTCTGCGGCTCGGGCCTGAAGGCAGTGATGCTCTCAGCCCAGGCCATCCGCGCCGGTGATGCTGATCTCTTCGTCGCCGGGGGTATGGAGAATATGAGCCGTGCCCCTTATCTCGTTGATGGGCGTACGGGTAGTTTACGTTATGGACATGCTCAGCTCACCGACGCATTATTGCACGATGGCCTGTGGGACCCCTTTGAAAATTGGGGCATGGGTAATGCGGCCGAGTTTATCGCCGAGGAATTTGAAGTCGGGCGTGAAGCCATGGATGAATTGGCATACAACAGCCATATGCGCGCCATTGCTGCCATGGATGCTGGGAAGTTCAAGGCTGAGATCGTCCCTGTTGAAGTCAAAGGCCGCAAGGGTGCGGTGACGATATTTGACACCGATGAAGCCCCTCGCCGCGATACTACGCTCGAGGCATTGGGTAAGCTGCGTCCAGCGTTCGTCAAAGATGGTAAGGTCACCGCAGGGAATGCGCCCGGTCTTAATGACGGCGCGGCGGCTTTAGTAGTTTCTTCCAGGACCAAGGCTGAAGAAATGGGCAGCGAAATTTTGGCGCGCATCGTAGGATATGGACAAGCAGCGGTCGAGCCTAAATACCTGTTTTATGCGCCTGCCAAAGCCATTCCCATTGTCTTGGAGAAGATCGGTTGGACCTTGGACGATGTCGATTTGATCGAACTGAATGAGGCTTTCGCAGCCCAGGTGCTAGCAGATGGTTACGCGTTAGCGGACCAGGGTTGGGATTGGGATAAAGTCAACGTGCATGGTGGTGCAATCGCATTGGGTCACCCGATTGGAGCCAGCGGTGCGCGCGTTGTGGTGACATTGATCCATGCTCTCAAAGATCGTGGTCTCAAGCGGGGTTTGGCATCCTTGTGTTTAGGTGGCGCGGAGGCGGTGGCGTTAGCTGTAGAAATTGAATGAGACAATTGTCGGAACGTTAAACATGAAACGTTCAACGTTCTAACGCTTTTAGGAGGTTGGTATGGGTGTTGAGATACGCGAAATGACGATCTTGGATTATGAGCCAGTCTACGCACTTTGGAAGGAAAGCGGGGACATTGGCCTCAGCGATGCGGATTCCAAAGAAGGCATCAAGCGCTTCATGGCGCGCAACCCAGGTTTCAGCTTTGTGGCAGCAGATGAGGGGAAGATTGTTGGGGCGGCACTTAGCGGGCATGATGGACGGAGAGGTTACATTCACCACTTATCGACGGCCAAATCTCACCGATGTCAAGGCATTGGGCGCTCCCTGGTGGGGCGCTGTATGTATGCCCTGATGAGAGTGGGTATTGGCAAATGCCACTTGTTCGTCTTTGGGGACAACCAGGGCGCTATCAATTTTTGGGAGAAAGTGGGCTATGACCAGCGGGTTGAACTTGTGATGATGTCCCATCAGATTGCGGGTGAGTGAACTGAAATATGATCGCAGATGAACGCGGATAAACGTTGATATAAAGAAGGAAAATCAGCGTTCATCCTATTTATCTGCGGTTTCTTTGCATACTGAAGCATGAGAGAATTAGTACTATGCAAATTAAGTTGTTTGAAGCCTACGTGCCCGGCGATGAATCACCGGGCTAAACACTGCAGCCGGATCAATCCGGCTGTTGGTCCAGTCGAGTTTAGCCGACTTCAGAATTTAGCCTGGGAATTCGATTCCCAGGCGGCCTTCGAAAAAAGCAGAAAGAATTTCTTTACGGTGTAATTAGCATTATTTTAGAGATGACATGATAATGATGAATTCGGCACCATTTCTCGCGGCTTGTGTTGGTCTTTGCTCGTTTGGAGAGGGCGCGTGGCTCTTCGATAGAAGAGATCGAACACGTTTCGCAGGGGGTGATTGAGAACAATGATGGCTGATGTTTTTTGTTGGACACGAGATCGTGTGAGAGCATAAATGGCAAAGAAGTCACCTAAGAAAAAGTCAAGACGGCTACCCAAAATTGTTGCGGGTAACCAGGAAGAAATGATGGGGATGTTTTTTGAATCCCTGCTCAAATCTTATGTTTTAGCGGATGAGCCGGAATTCGAGGACCTGTATTTCGACGAGGAAAAGGTCTTTGCCAGCGCGGAGAAAACCCACTGGAAATATGAAAAGAAGCTTCTTGTAGCAGAGAAGAAGGGGGGAGAAGAATTAGAAGTCTTGCAAGATGATATGCGCGCGGAGGCAATTGACAGGGTACTCACTAATCACATCCGAAAAGATATTCTCCATCGCTTAGACTTGTTGATTGAGCGACTGAGAACTAGTCCATTGGACGAAGATATTGAAAAGTTCATTATGGCTACAGCTGTTCATACAGCTCTTACGACAACAGATATCCCCTGGGGTATAACAACCCTGATCGCAGAAATTTTCCAGAGATCCTTAAAACCGGAGGAATTGGATGATGGTGACAATCAACTATTCGTGGAATTAGAAGATTTGCTTGGTGAAGAACTCCCACCAGAAGGGATCCTCGAAAAACTTGACGATCCGGCTTTCACGGAGAAACTTGAGAGAACAATTGATACGAATTCTGATCTGTACCAACGCCTTTCTGCAATTACGAACAGGATGATCAATGAGTTTGTCGATGCGCTGTGGGAAGGTAGCGTTGAACTGATTGTTTTCAGCGAAGATGAAGTAATGGGATATTTCGAAAGAGTGCAAGAACGATTCGAAGCTGCGGAGATTGATTTGGAAGATCGGGATGCTCAAGAAACGGGGGAGATATTGACCTCGACGTTAGATGAATATATTACCGAGATCGTTACACCGATAAAATATAGGCAAATCAAGAAGGAGCTTCAAAGGATCTCTAATGAATGGGTGCAAAAGAGGCATAAATACGCTGGCGCATTACTAGGAGAAATTCAGAGTCTTGAAGACGATGCGCTGGCCGATAATTTTCTAATCAGGGCAATTTTCACAAGCCAGATAAAAAATGCTTTCCCAGAACCCGAAGAAGATAGAATACTTGACCAAACACCGCGAAAGAAGACACGCAGAGGCCGACGAGGTCGAAGGAAAAAGAAATGACGTACAAAGATGAGAAAACATACGACTATGTAATCATCGGCTCGGGCTTTGGGGGCAGCGTTTCAGCCATGCGCCTGTCGGAAAAAGGTTATTCGGTTTTAGTGTTGGAGCGGGGCAAACGCTATGAAGATGAAGACTTGCCCACAACCAACTGGAATATCTTCAAGTTTTTGTGGCTACCGGCTCTGCGCTGCTTCGGCTTTTTTGAGATGACTTTTTTAAATGGCCTTCTGGCTTTGCATGGTAGTGGCGTTGGCGGTGGCAGCCTGACTTATGCCAATGTGTTGATGGAGCCTGATGAGCGTTTGTTTCAGGCCCCGGGTTGGCATCATCTAGCGGATTGGCAGGCAGTTTTAGCCCCGCACTACAAGACTGCCCGCCACATGCTCGGTGTGGCTACCAACCCCAAGCTGTGGTTTGCCGATGAGAAGATGAAAGAAATCGCCGAGGAATTGGGCTACGCTGATACCTTCATTCCCACCGAAGTGGGCGTTTTCTTTTCGGAACCTGAGATGGAGGGGGTAACTGTCCCCGACCCTTATTTTGGTGGGGATGGTCCCGAAAGGGCTGGTTGTACCCATTGTGGGGGATGTATGGTGGGCTGCCGGGAAAATGCCAAGAACACACTTCTGAAGAATTACTTGTACTTCGCTGAGAAATGGGGCGCAAAGATCGTCCCTGAAGTCAAGGTGAGTGATATTCGCCTTATGGCGGAGGATCAACCGGATGGGGCCAAATTCGAAATTGAAATTCGCAGTTCAACTACCTGGTTTGTGAAATCAACTAGGAAGGTGCGCGCCCGCAATGTGGTCGTTTCTGCTGGCTCTTTAGGCACACTGGAATTGCTCTTGCGCTGCCGAGACGAATCGAAATCGCTGCCCAAACTCTCTCCTCGTTTGGGAGATCATGTACGCACCAACAGTGAGAACATCTTAGGGGTGACTACGCGAGACAAAGACATTGACCATTCGGAAGGCATCGCCATCACATCCATCTTCCAGGCTGATGATGTCACTCGGGTTGAACCGGTGCGTTATTCTGACGGTTCATCATTTATTCGAACCCTGACGATGCCATTGGTGGATGGCGAATCACGTATTTTGGGTCAGTTTCTGAAGACATTTTGGGAGATCATTCGACACCCCATCGACTTTCTGTACGCCAAGTTCTTTTCCCGCTGGGCAAAATATACAACCATCTTATTGGTGATGCAGGTTACCGAAAATCTAACGCACGTGCGCCTGGGACGGAATCCCTTCACATTGTTCCGCAAAGGCGTAGTGCTCCAGGAAGATAGAGACACCCCCATACCACGCCAACTTCCCATAGGCAACCAAGTCACACGATCACTGGCAGAAAAAGCCAACGGCATACCCCAGGCGGCATTTACAGATAGCCTGTTCAATTTTCCAACTACGGCGCATTTTATGGGCGGAGTCCCCTTTGGGCAAAATGATCAGGAAGGGGTCATCGGACTGGATTGCCAGGTTCACAATTACCCTGGGCTCTATGTGGTTGATGGCTCGATGATGCCGGCCAACCCTGGTGTGAATCCCAGCTTGACGATCACGGCGCTGGCGGAATATGCCATGAGCCAGGTGCCAGAAAAGCGATAGCTTACTTTAACATATCTTCGATCGCACCGCAGGCTGTTAACCGTTTGAACGTGAGCGTGCAATGTGCAACTTGTGACTTGTAGCCTGTAACTTGTAACTTGCCACCTGCCACTTTCTAACGACCCATAACCAGCAGCGTTTCCCCCTCTTTACGCAGGATTTCCATGATGCTTGAAAGCTTCGAGACGCGCTGAAAATATTTGGGCATCTCATCAAATTCCAGCGCGCGAAAGCCCAATTTTTCATACAAGGTCCCCAGAGATGAACGGCACATCAAGTAGAGGGGACCCTGTTTGGAAGCAATCAAATCTTCAATGATGCCACGCGCCACCCCTCGGCCTCGCCAGGTATGATCCACTGCAATGGATGCCAATTCATGGGAACCATCTCGATGGGGTTTAATTTGCCCACATCCAATCAATTTTGCCTGGTCATCAAGGGCCACAACGAAGCGTTTCCAATCTAATCCAGTGGGGTTGATTCGGCCAGCAATCACCAAAGATCGGATGCAGGGAATGTCATCAATTGTCGCGGTTCGAAGGGTGTAAGTTTTCATTGGAGAGATATACCCATGCTATAATCACGTTTGCAAATTCACGATCGCAATTCGGCGATTATACTGCATTCATGGAGGATAAAATGACATCTGTTGGCCCAAATTTCACGCTTTCTGAAGAACACGAAATGCTTCGAATGGCGGCGCGCGATTTCGCTGAAAAAGAAATTGCTCCTATTGCTGCCGAGTTTGATGAAACGGGAGATTTCCCACTCGCGACGATCAAGAAGATGGGCGAGATGGGGTTCATGGGGATCGAAGTGCCAGAAGAATACGGCGGGGCGGGAATGGATACACTGGCATATGTGTTGGCCTTAGAGGAGATTTGCAAGGTAGATGCTTCGCATGGCACGATCATGTCGGTTAACAACTCCCTCTTCAATTATGGCATTCTCAAGTTTGGCACGGAAGAACAAAAACAGAAGTTCATTGCACCGGTGGCTAGAGGAGAAAAGATTGGTGCATATTCGCTGACTGAGCCCATGTCGGGATCGGATGCGGCGACAATGCGCAGCCGGGCGGTGCGAGATGGGGACGATTACATTATCAACGGACGTAAATCTTGGGTGACCAGCGGTCCGGTGGCAGATTTTGTTGCAGTTTTTACTATGACCGACCCCGAACAGGGACACAAAGGTATCACTGCCTTTCTGATCGATGCTGAAAAAGCGGGTTACTCACGCGGCAAAAAAGAGCCAAAATTAGGCATCCGCGCCTCGGCCACCAGTGAGATCCTCTTTGAAGATTATCGCTGCCCGGTGGAAGATCGTTTGGGTGAAGAAGGCCAGGGTTTCAAAATTGCCATGACAGTGTTGGATGCCGGTCGCATTGGCATCGCCTCTCAGGGGCTAGGGATTGCAGAGGCTTCATATGATGCTAGTATTAATTATGTGCGTGAACGCGAAGCATTCGGTAAGAAGATTGGCCAGTTCCAGGGCACATCCTTCAAACTGGCTGATATGAAAACGCGCATTGAAGCGTCACGGTTGTTGATCTATCAGGCGGCTTTGGCCAAGGAAGAAAACAAGAAATCCGGTAAACGTTACACTTTGGAAGCAGCCATGGCAAAACTGTTCGCTGCTGAAACAGCTATGTTCTGTGCGCATCATGCGGTACAGATCCATGGCGGCATGGGTTACTCCAAGGAATACCCTGTGGAACGCTATTTCCGGGATGCCAAGATCACCGAAATATATGAAGGAACCAGCGAAATCCAACGTCTGGTGATCTCGCGTATGGAAACAGGATTGCGCTAAAACCTCGTCAATGGGGGTGGGGAACTATGGAAAACTTTGCACTCTGGATGCTTTTGCTGCCATTCGTAGTGGCGGCTGTCTGTTGGATTTGGCTGTTTTGGGCGCGCTTCAAAGGCTATGAAAAGGGCCTTGATGAGCAGGAACCCCCTGAAGAAAAACCCAGCAGCACTGCAGGGGATGGTTCGCAGATCCCTTGGTATACGTCTATTTGGGGAGAGAAGTGGCTTTTAACCCTGGCTGTTCTGCTTATCCTTGGCGCGCTCTACTTGATCTTATTTGCTCCCCCACGCCTGGGGGGTGAAATCCCTATTCTTCCAAATCAAGCCGGCAGGCCGTTCTTCAGTCTGCATTGGCTGCGTGATTATCTGCATAAGAACGATAACCACGTTGGGCTGGCAATCTCATTAGCAGGAAGTATTTCCAGTCTGCTTGCTCTTGGGTGGGCGCAATTGCGAAAACAGCGTTATGCTGGTGAGATTGCTTTGCTGATTGCATCTTTGACCCTGGCGGGAATGGGTCAGTGGGTGCTCAGTTTTGAATCTCTGACCATGGGGGCCTTGCTCTATGGGCTGGCAATTCTGGGATTCATCTCGTGGGCAGTGACGGCGCGCCAGCGACTGAAAATAGATTTGGAAACCACCCTGAAATGGCCTTCTCGCACGGAGTGGATCGTTTTAGCGGCGATCTTCGCCTTGGCTGCCTTTGGAAGATTTTATACTTTGCCAAATGTGCCCTATGGTGTCGAGGGAGATGAATCTAAATGGATCTATGAAGTGGTTGCCATGATGGTTGACGGCAATTACGATTCCAGCGGAGAGTACCACCGCGACGCCTTGCCCGTGAGTTTCTATATGCAGGCGCCTTTCCAGCGATTGGGCGATGTGGGCATCCTCTCAGCGCGTGTGGGCGTAGTGCTGTATAGCTTGTTGGGAACGCTGGCTTTTTACTGGCTGCTGCGGCAAATTGCCCCTCTACCGCTGGCGGCCCTGGGCACATTTTTCTTGAGCATTTCGGTGATGGATATCAGCGCCAGTCGCCTGGCCAACGTCGAGAGTCATGTCAAGCTATGGCCGATCCTGGCTTTAGCGCTGCTGGCCTTGGCTTTACACAAGCAGCGTTGGGAGATCTTTGCACTGAGTGGCATGGCGCTGGCTTTGGGTTTGCTGACCTATGACACTGTACTGCCCATTTTTCTGGTGATGTTTTTGCTCCTGCTCATTGAATTAATTCGGCAGCGGGTGGATTTGAAGAAAAGCATCACCAATCTGGCCGCCTTTTTGCTGCCCCCCTTGCTCACTATTCCACTGTTGGTGCCCTATTTTTCAAGCCGTCTGAGTTATTACAAGATCGACGAGAAGGGTTGGGATAGCGAGTGGTGGCTGACACTCTGGGAGAACCTGGGGGAAGTCGTTCAATCGATATTTGTGGCAACGCGTTTCGATTTCATTTACAATCGCCAGGGTCCTTTCTTCAACGCTGCTTTGTTGCCTTTACTTGCCTTCGGTTTGTTAATCGCAATTTCTACTTTGCGCCGCCGCCTTTCTTTGTGGCTGCTGCTGTGGGCATTTTTGCTTTGGATCCCCGTGCCTGTGCTGACCGCGTCACCCTTTGGGCGCGTCTATTATCCCGGTGTGCCGGCGATGTATGCATTAATGGCTCTGGGTGGATTCATCCTGATCAAAGAAGTCGGACGCCTACTGGGATCGAACTTGCGCCCATTGGGTTGGATTGTCGGGATCGCCATTTTGGCCTGGTTGCCGCTTTATAACTTTTATCTATACTTCAACGCGGTTGGTGAACCCGCCGATCGGCAGATCCGCCGCGAAATTGGCGAATTAGCCCTAGATGCTGCGGAAAATGATGCCCATCTCTTTATGCCCTATTGGCCCGGAGCCGATGAGCCTCTGTCTGTTGAGTACCAAATCGCTGAGTTGTATTTGCGTCAGGAATTGGGCGCCGAAGAGGTTTATCAGACCTACACACAGATTCCCATACAAGACTTCTTGCCCCATCTGGCAGAACAATCCCAACGTTGGGAGCACGTGGATATTCTCCTTGATCAGGAAACATCCTCTCAACGCGAACAATGGGATGCCCTGCAGGAGACACTCTTCCGCTGCTACCCTGGGGGCAGTTTCCGGGAAGGCCATTTCTTCGACCGTTATCGCCTCGATGCAAACGTACTCACACAACCGGCGTGTATTCCAGTCCGCTTGCAGTTAGATTACCTCGATGAAGAAAACCCTACCCCGGAATTAGTCTGGGAGTTGAGCGGCGGAGCGACTACGTCTTTACGTGTGTCCTGTGAACAAGATCGAGAAGGCGTCATCTGGGTCGAGGCCGAAAAATTCACCTGGGGTCCAGGCTGGGGAGCAGACGTCGCTTTTGTGAGTGGGTGGGATGGAGAAGGTTATCTTGTAGATAGCTATGGCAGCCAGGAAGCTGAATATCGCACAGATTTCCCCGCCGGTGAAAATGCCTACGCTTGGGTGCGATACTACAAGCGCGTCATTGATGAGTCTCCTGGATATTTACAGTTGATGGATACAGCCTTGATCTTTGCGAATACGCCTGAAAAGAATACCAACCAATGGGTCTGGGAGCGTGTTGGCCCATTTGAAGTTTCCGAAGGCGATCAGCTTTGGAGCATCACCCGCCCTTATGATCAAGCCTCATTGGGTTTCATGGCGCTTTTTATCGATAGTGTTGTCTTTACCACAGATGCAGATTTCTCCCCAACGGCCAGTGAATATCGTCAAGTTTTCTACCAAAAGACGTACCCGCTTGCCAACCCCGCACAGCAGGGAATCGTCAATTTCAACTTGCCTTCAGGGCGCTATTTCTGCCGCCTGGGCGTCGAGTCAGATCAACCCTTGGTCGATGCCTATGGTCAGCCGGATGTCTGGTCAGACGATATCGAAATCGAGATACCCTAACGAACTTGTTTGTAGTGACGCACGATAGTGCGTCATGTAGGGGATCTACGGGCACTCTCGTAGGCAGTCTACGAGCACTCTCGTGCCCTACTACAAACCGCATCATTTTTTGGAGTATTATGAAAGCAATCCTCTTTCACGAACACGGACTCCCCGAGGTTCTCCAATATGCTGACTTCCCCACACCAGAACCTGGCTCGGGAGAAGTGCTGGTAAAGCTCAAAGCTGCGGCCTTGAATCGCCTGGATTTATGGGTGCGTGAGGGTTGGCCGGGCATCAAGCTCGAATACCCTCACATACCAGGCGCGGATGGTGCAGGAGAAGTCGCTGCCCTTGGGGAGGGTGTGGATAAGTGGGAGATAGGGGATCGAGTTGTAATCAACTCTAATCTGGGGTGTGGAATATGTGATTTTTGCCGTGATGGCAAAGACAATCTATGCAGCAAATGGCACTTACTTGGTGAAACTATCCGTGGCACCTATGCCGAATACGTGGTTGTTCCCGAACGGCAGCTGCACCCCATGCCCGAAAATTTTGATGCTGCCACAGCCGCAGCGGCAGCGCTGGTGTATCACACAGCCTGGCATTCCCTGATCACACGCGGCAACGTGCGTATGGGGGAAAAAGTGCTTATCGTGGGCGCTTCAGGCGGCGTAAACACAGCTTGCATACAAATTGCCAAATTGACCGGCGCGCTGGTTTATGTAGTTGGATCGAACACTGAGAAATTGGCCGTCGCTGAAAGTCTCGGCGCGGATTATTTAATCGACCGGAGTATAGAAGAGAACTGGTCGAAGGTAGTTTATCGCATGACCGAAAGACGCGGGGTGGATGTGGTTGTTGACAACGTTGGCACAACCTTCCCCCAAAGCTTCCGTGCTGCTCGCAAAGGAGGGCGCATCCTTACCGTAGGCAATACCGGCGGGCCGAAATTTGAGATCGATAACCGTTTTGTTTTTAGCAAGCACCTGTCGATTATCGGCTCAACAATGGGCACGCGTGCAGATTTTGCCACAGTGATGGATTTGGTCTTTGCTGGCAAACTCAGCGTTGCTATGGATATAACATTCCCGTTAGAAGAAGCCGCCACCGCGCAGTCTCGCCTGGAAAATGGGCAACAGTTGGGCAAGATAACCCTGACGATTAATGATTGATGAATTATGGTTGAAAATTTATGAATAGACGAATTGTGTTACTTCCGCTGGTGCCATTCATACTTTTGGCTTGTAATCTATTGGCAACAGCCTCCCCCACTTCTATACCAACAGTGATGCCTGATGATACAGCTACCCCAATACCGACCGCGGAGCCAACCGCTGTTCCAACATCGACGTCAGAGCCGACCTCAACGACCGCGCCATCTGCTACAGCTTCACCTCCGCTTCCACTGATACCCCTTCCTGAACCGGGTACAGTTGCTTACGATTTTGTTGCCAATGTCTGCGAGGCGCAATGGGCCAACAGCATTAGCTATATCTCACCCTGCCCCAGCAATTTAGACGAAATCGAACAGGGCTATATCACCAATACTCATTTAGCTTTTGCCGAGAGCAATACGGCAGTCGAAGTTCCATCACTGATAGTAGTACCGCAGCAAGCTGCTGGTGGGGGGACAGCCATCTTTGGCATTTACCCGCCCTTTGAGATTTGGCCGGGGGATCAATTCCGCGCCACGCTGTCCTGTCAGGGAGATGCTGCCTGTGACGTGGAATATTCGCTTGAATATTTTGATGCTGCGGGCAAATATCAGACTCCCAATTGGGTTTGGGATCACCAAGTTGGTGATGGACCACAAACAATAGCCGTTGACCTAAGCTCGTTGGCCGGTCAAACCGTCAAGCTTGTGCTGGCTGTGCGTGATGCCGATAAGGACCCTTCTTCCGATTACGCCCTGTGGATCGCGCCTCATATCTACCGCTCTATTGATGCGCAGCCGCCCCCTGCATCTTCCGACGCTGACGCGGACAACACCCCTGGCGTGATCTCGGGAGTGGTGGATATGTCATCGGCGCCACCCTACATGAATGATCCAGTGGTGGAGAATAGTATGCCTGTGGTGGTGGTCTTTTTCAACCTCGATGATGGCACCTATTGGTGGATTCAAACATCCCTAACCGGGCATCCCAATTATCAGATGACGGTCTATCCAGGCAATTATCACGTGGTCGCCTATGGTCAGGGTATGGGGGGAGAACCATATGTCGCCGCGGGGTATACCGGGCAAGTACCCTCTTGTGGGCAGCCGCTTGCTGAAGTCCTCGTTGAACCCAATGCCAAGGTCAAGGATATCACCATCGCGGATTGGAATTGGTCATGCGGTGGGGATGCCTACCGTCCCGAAAAGCCGATCGATGTTCCGCTTCCTTGATGCAAATGGCAATTGACCCTCAACATCCAATTTCTAAGCCGAAACGACCCTTTCCCGTAACGTTGTTAATCCTATTGGTGTTAACTTATACGTCCCTGGGCTGGTTTGGATTCATCGAAGCTGTGCGCCATTGGGATTTTCTGCAAGAATTACCTCTTGTTGTCCCGCCACTGTATTTGGCATCGAGAAACGCTTTTTGGGGGCTGGCAGGAATCCCTTTGATTTGGGGTTTATGGGTCGGCCGGCATTGGGCTTGGCGTGTAACTCAGATTGCTGCCGTTTTTTACACTCTCTACTACTGGCTGGATCGTTTGTTATTAGCTGATTCATCGGCCATTGCAGGTCGCTGGCCCTTTGCCTTAGGCCTGACAATTACATGCTTATTCTATACTTTTATTGTTTTATGGCTTCCTCGAAGCCGTCGATTTTACAATAGGGATTGAAACTGCCAGGTGACTGGTATATGGTTCAATAGTAGTTATCAATCTCAAGCAGAAAGGGTGAGTGGGGTGCACCCACACACCCTTTTTTCGAGGAGCTAATGGAGAACTTCATGTCTGATAATCCAAAGATTGAACGCTTACGCGCATTGAAAGCTGAAGCACGCTTAGGAGGCGGTGAAAAACGTATTGAACAGCAGCACCAAAAAGGGCGTCTGACAGCCCGCGAGCGCATTGACATCTTTCTAGACAAAGGCTCCTTTCGAGAAGTCGATACTTTTGTTACCCATCGGACTTCTGATTTCGGTTTGGACAAGCGCAAATTCTTGAGCGACAGCGTGGTGACTGGTTGGGGGACAGTTAATGATCGGTTGGTTTATGTGTTTGCGCAAGATTTCACCGTATTTGGTGGTAGTTTGGGAGAAGTGCACGCTGAAAAAATCGTCAAGATCATGGATATGGCGATGAAGAATGGCGCGCCTGTGATTGGTTTGAACGACTCAGGTGGGGCGCGCATTCAAGAGGGTGTGGTTTCCCTGGGTGGATATGCTGATATCTTTTTGAGAAATACGTTGGCTTCAGGCGTGGTGCCTCAAATTAGCGTCATTATGGGGCCTTGTGCCGGTGGCGCAGTATATTCCCCCGCGATCACCGATTTCATCTTTATGGTGCGCGGCTCTTCCTATATGTTCATTACCGGACCTAATGTGGTCAAGACCGTCACCCACGAAGAAGTTACCTTTGAAGAACTGGGCGGTGCTGATGTGCATGCCGAAACCTCGGGTGTTTGCCATGTAGCTGCAGATAGCGAGGCCGATGCTCTTTTCCTGGTTCAGAAACTGCTCAGCTATTTACCTCAGAACAATATGGAAGACCCGCCCTTCATTGATACAGGGGATAATCCGTTGCGGAGGGAAGAAGCATTGGATAGTATCATTCCTGATGATCCCAGCAAGCCTTACGATATCAAAGATGTCATCAGCCTGATTGTCGATAATGGCGAGTTCTTTGAAACGCATGCATCCTATGCTCAAAATATTGTCGTTGGCTTTGCCCGTTTGGGTGGGCATAGCATAGGCATTGTCGCCAATCAGCCGGCAAACCTGGCGGGCGTTTTGGATATCGATTCATCGGAGAAAGGCGGACGCTTTGTGCGTTTCTGTGATGCCTTCAATATTCCCATTCTGACGTTTGTGGATGTGCCGGGATTTTTGCCGGGCATGGATCAAGAACATGGTGGGATCATCCGCTCTGGGGCCAAGTTGCTCTATGCTTATTGTGAGGCTACTGTTCCCAAGCTGACCGTGATTACCCGCAAGGCCTATGGTGGTGCCTACGACGTGATGAGCAGTAAGCACATCCGCGGCGATGTCAACCTGGCCTGGCCTAGTGCAGAACTGGCTGTGATGGGCCCCGAAGGCGCGGTTGAGATCATCTTCCGCCACGAACTCAAAGAAGCAGATGATCCAGTTGCTCGCAAAGATGAACTTGTAGCCGATTACCGTGAGAAATTTGCCAACCCCTATGTGGCCGCTTCGCGAGGTTATATCGATGATGTCATCGAGCCGCGTGATACGCGTCCCCGGCTGATCAATTCCCTAGAGATGCTGGCCAACAAGCGCGACACGAACCCGCCCAAGAAGCACGGTTGTATTCCGCTTTAGTTGGATAGTCACTTAGCCAGATAGTCTCATAGTCTGATAGCCGCTAGCCAAACCTAATGTAAATCAGACTATCTGACTAAGTAGTGTTGAACTTTCAGGCATTTTCTAGAGAAATGAGTGCGATTCGAAAACAGCTTATTCTAGAGAGAAATCCCCAAATGTCAACACGGCCTAACAACTACCAGATTTATGAAGATAAACGGTCATAATCTACACGTTGAAGTTCATGGCTCTGACGAGAATCCATCAGTTGTTTTTCTCCATCATGGGCTTGGTTCGACGCGTGCCTGGCGATCTCAGGTGCCAGCGTTCGTCGAGGTAGGCTATCGTGTGATTGCATATGATCGTTGGGGCTACGGCCAGTCCGAATCGCGCCCGCATCTGGACGTGCCTGGTTTCAAAGATGATCTGGCTGATTTGCACTCCATACTTGCAACTTGCAACTTGCAACAGCCTGCCCTGAGCAAGTCGAAGGGTGCAACTTTAGTTGGTCACAGCGATGGCGGCACCCTGGCGCTCTATTTTGCTGAAAAATATCCTGATATGGTAACTTTTTTGGTTACCGTCGCAGCACACATCTACCTCGAACCAAAGATGGGGCCGGGAATTTTGGGCATCAAAGCAGCTTTCGAGCATGATGATCGTTTCCGTAGAGGTATGCAGCGTGCCCATGGTGAGAAATTCGAACCCGTATTCAGTAACTGGTTCGATGGTTGGCACAAACCTGAAGCAATGGATTGGGATATGCGACCATTGCTTACCAGGATTGCCTGTCCCGCGTTGGTCATCCAAGGTGAGGATGATGAACATGCTACACCCCAACATGCTATTGATATCGCTGAATCTATCCCCGATGCTGAGTTGTGGATAGAACCTGGCGCCGGGCATATGCTGCCGCAGGATCAGCCAGAAATATTCAATACGAGACTCCTGAGATATTTGAGTGCGATGTACGAAGTGCGGGGTGCGTAGGAGATTCGCACGTAGAACATCGCACACCGCACATCCGTAGGAGAACTTATGTTCAACAAAGTACTAATAGCAAATCGCGGTGAGATCGCCGTTCGAATATTGCGGGCTTGCCGTGAACTTGGTTTAGAGACCGTCGCAGTCTATTCCGATGCGGATCGCAAGTCGCTGCATGTGCGTTATGCCGATGAAGCTTATCTACTAGGCCCGGCCCCTTCGCGCGATTCTTATCTTCGCAGTGACAAGATCATTGAAATTGCCAAAAAGAGCGGTGCCTCGGCGATCCATCCTGGATATGGCTTCCTGGCTGAACGCGCCGATTTTGCCCAGGCGGTCATCGATGAAGGCATTGCTTTCATCGGGCCGAAGCCTTCGTCGATTGCGGCCATGGGCGATAAAGGCGTTGCCCGGGCGACTGTCACAGCCGCGGGAGTGCCAGTAGTACCTGGCACTGAAGCAGAAGGTTCGCTGAGTGATGATGACTTGCTCAAGGTTGCTCCAGAGATTGGCTTCCCCCTATTGATAAAGGCTACTGCCGGTGGCGGTGGCAAGGGCATGCGTGAAGTCAACAAATTGGAAGAGATGCCTGAATTGCTGGCATCAGCTCGCAGAGAAGCAGAGTCCGCTTTTGGGGATGGCAATGTGTACCTGGAGAAATTAGTTGAAGGAGCGCGTCATATTGAATTCCAGATCCTGGCTGACACGCACGGCAATGTGATCCACCTTGGGGAGCGCGAATGCTCGCTGCAGCGCCGTCATCAAAAATTACTTGAAGAATCTCCATCCCCCTTTATGGATGAAGACTTGCGTCAGAAGATGGGCGAAGTTGCCGTGCGGGCTGCCCAATCAGTGGAGTATGTCAATGCGGGTACGATCGAGTTTCTGGTCGATGGCGAGAAGAATTTCTACTTCTTGGAAATGAACACCCGTTTGCAAGTGGAGCACCCTATCACCGAAGCTGTTACTGGCGTTGATATTGTCAAAGAGCAGATCCGTATAGCCCGTGGTAGAACGCTGAGTCGCCAGCAAGAAGAAATTCAGATGAATGGTTGGGCGATAGAATGCCGGGTCAACGCGGAGGATCCATACAGCAATTTCATGCCATCTACTGGCTACATTTCGCATGTACTGCTCCCTACTGGACCTGGGGTTCGGGTAGATACGGGAGTTTATCCTGGATTTGAAATTTCTCCCTACTATGACTCCTTGATATCAAAATTGATTGTGTTTGGTGAGACGCGTGCCGAGGTCATTCTGCGTATGCGCAGGGCATTGGAAGAATACAAAATTGTCGGCGTGCGCACCAATATTCCCTTTCATCAGAGCATGATGGATTCTCATCGATTCATGGCCGGTCAGTTTGATACGCAGTTTGTAGAGAAGCGTTTTTCTATAGATAAGACACGAAAGGGGCAGGAAGCGCACCCTCATATAGCCGCTATCATGGCCACCCTAGTGGCCCACCAACACACACAGCGTTCAGCGCATGTCATCCAGCGCAATGAGCGCGATACCAGCAACTGGAAATGGATGGGACGTTGGGAACGCATCCACCGTTAGGCGAGAAATACTATGAAATATATTACAACTATTGGTGAGAAAGAGTTTGTAATCGAAGTTGTCGATGAAGAACACATCATTGTTGACGGCGTGGGTTGCAAAGTAAATTTTGAATCCGTCAGCGGGGAGCCGGTGTATTCTCTGTTGATAGATGGCCAATCCCATGAAGCCTATGTCTATGAAGACGATGAAGGCTGGGAAGTTCTGCTGCAAGGGTCGCTTTATCCAGCCACAGTGGTGGATGAACGCGAACATCGCTTGAAGTCAGCATTTGGCAGCGATCCTGTGCAAAGTGGGGAATTCTACCTGAAAGCGCCCATGCCTGGGTTGGTGGTTGCGATTCCTATTGAAGATGGTCAGAAAGTCGAAGAGGGGGATGTGTTAATAATCTTAGAATCAATGAAAATGCAAAATGAGCTGAAATCACCCCGCGCCGGTACCATTGCCCGCATACGCGTCGGTATTGGCGAAAACGTCGAACGCCGACAGACTCTTTTGAGTGTAGTTTAATAAATCCAGCAAGAGCACGAAGAAAACAAAAGGCACTTTGTGCTCTTGGGTGGATTCGCCCCAGTTGCGCCCCTAAAACCCCCGTGTTAGAATAATTTCCATTAACTCAATTAATGAGCGTACGCGGAGTACTCTATGTCTGAGATGGTAGAAGTTGTTATTGATAGTATTCGTGTCAGCCTGATGAACCAACAGCGCATTGTCATTTTGCGCGAACTGGAGGCTGAACGATATTTGGCAATTTGGATTGGCGTATATGAAGCGGAGCACCTGACGATCGCCTTGCAAGATGTTGAAGTCTCTCGCCCGTTAACCTATGACCTTTTTACCAAAGTGATCGAAGAATTGAATGCCGAGGTTTCTCATATTGAAGTGGTTTCACTGAAGGACGAGACTTTCTATGGAAATGTGGTAATCAATATAAATGGTAGTGTGCTCAACATTGACTCGCGCCCTTCTGATGCGATGAATTTGGCCGTGCGCAGCGGGGTACCGATCCTCGTTTCGCAAGAAGTGATGGAAAGCGCTGGGATTGTCCCCGATGAAGATGATATCTCCATGGATGACATGGAAGACATCGAGGCCTCAGCCGGCAAGGAAGATGCGCGCCTCTCTATCTTCGAAGATTTTTTGGAGCAATTGGATACCGACGAAGACGCCGATGTTCAGGCGGATGAAGAGAGCGATTAGTTAGCATCATTCGTTTTGGATGTTTCGACCGCTGACCAGAGCTGTCTATTAGCCAAAGGTCAGCGGTTTTCTATTCGCCGAAATTTTTAAGCTTAAAGTTGAGTGCCAAATGACTCGGAAATTCATTGATATGATATAAACGTACCTACTCAACTTCAAGTTCCTATTCCACTGATTGTATGCTATGAGTATTCACACAATTAATGAAAATGAAAGCCAAACAGCTGGCCCGCAAGTTGTCCCTCACAGCAGGGAAGCTGAAGAGGCCGTCATTGGTTCGATTCTGATCAACCCCGAAGCGTATTACGACGTTGCTGAGTTTTTACAAGGCGAGGATTTTTATATCCACCGTCATCGCTGGATCTGGCAATCCTTTTCTCGCTTGCAGCAAACCCGCACACCGATTGATTCGCTTACGGTGATGGAAGATCTGGACCAGCAAGATCAATTGGCTGAAATTGGCGGGGCTTCCTATATCACTTCTCTGATCAACAGCGTGCCGTCATCATTGCACGCAATGTCTTACGGCCGCATTGTTGAAGAGACGGCTGTTCGCAGGCGCATGTTGGAAGCAGCGAATAAAATTGCTAAACTGGCCTATGAAGAATCGACTGGCCTGGAAGCAGTCATGGATGATGCTGAAAAGGCCGTTTTCGGAGTCAGCGATCGCCGATTGACGCGCGATCTGGCACCCATTCAACAGGTGCTCAGCGAGTACTATGACGAAATCAGTGAGCTGGCTGGTAAGGATGAAGAGATCCGTGGAGTGCCAACGGGCTTTATCGATATTGATAATTTGCTTGGGGGATTACAACCCTCAGATCTACTGATTATTGCTGGTCGCCCCGGTATGGGTAAAACGGGTTTTGCACTCACACTGGCAAAAAATGCTGCTCTGACCCACAAAAAACATGTGGCCATATTCTCCCTGGAGATGGGCAACGATCAATTGGTGCAGCGTTTGCTCGCCCAAGAGACCGGGATCGATTCACAGCGTTTGCGCATGGGCAAGCTCGAAGAAGACGAGTGGGCGTTGTTCACACATGCCATCGAAGTACTCAGCGACACGACAATCTTCCTGGATGATACTCCCGGCATCACACCCCTGCAACTGCGCACCAAGTGCCGGCGCCTGCACCTTGAGCACCGCCTTGATTTAGTGATTGTCGATTATTTGCAGTTGATGTCTGGAGATAGACGTAATGAAAATCGTGTGCAAGAGGTTTCATATATCTCACGCCAGATGAAGATCCTGGCGCGCGAGCTCAAGGTTCCGGTATTGGCTGCGGCGCAGCTTTCTCGTGCCGTCGAACAGCGCAGCGATAAACGCCCGGTGTTGTCCGACCTTCGCGAATCCGGATCGCTTGAACAAGACGCCGATATTGTCATGTTTATCTATCGCCCTGAGATGTATGAAGACGACCCTGCCAAGCAGAACCTGGCCGAGGTGATTGTGGCCAAACATCGTAATGGTCCTGTTGGCAGCGTGCAGTTAATCTTCCGTAAAAAATTGGCAAAATTCGAGAACGCCGCCACCCGAGTTGTAGATTTGCAGCAGGTGACCTAATGACATTTGCGGGCTTCCCGGATGGGAAGGTGAGTTTCACCCGAATCCCTGAACCGTTTTTTAGCGAGTTATTGCCCCAGATTGATGATGTCGGGGAACTCAAGGTGACCTTATATGCTCTGTGGCGACTGGAGCGCATGGAGGGGGAATTCCGTTTTTTGAGAGAATCTGATTTTCGAGCGGATGAGCGCTTCATGTTTGGGTTGGCCCCCACGCTCGAGGAGGCTGAATCAACCCTGAGCGAGTCCCTTGAGCGTGCTGTGGGAAGAGGAACGTTTCTGCAAGTAGATGCAGATCAGAAAGGCGATGTACTTTTCTTCCTGAACACATCCAAAGGAAGGGCTGCGGTCGATGCCATCCAGAAAGGGAACTGGCAGCCAGACGATTCTCCACAGGTCACGCCTGTGCTTGCTGAGGAACGTCCTACTATTTACCACTTATACGAACAAAATATAGGGTTGATCACGCCGCTGCTTTCTGAGACGCTTCAGGAGGCTGAAGATACGTATCCGGCTGAGTGGATTGAGGAAGCCTTCCGCATTGCGGTTGAAAAGAATATCCGTAACTGGCGCTATATCGAGGCCATTTTACGACGCTGGCAAGAAAGAGGTTATGATGTCCGAAAAGATCGACGAGACCCTGAAGAACATCGCCGACAATACGCCAACTGGGAAGACGACTGATACGTCATCGGAAACTCCAATTCGCGATTTACCTGGTGATCCTTCCTGCCCTATTTGTGGGGGATTAGGGTTCATTCGGCAGGATGTCCCTGTAGGGCATCCGGAATTTGGAATGATGCATATCTGCACCTGCAGAAAGGGGGATCTTGATCGGCGCATGCATAAGCGCCTTTTTGCCCTAAGCCGCCTGGATGAACTGCAGCATTTGAATTTTGACAACTTCAGGCCGCGTGGACGCGTTGGTTTACGACCAGCTCTGGCTGACTCTTTAGAACAGGCTTTCAACCAGGCGCAGATGTTTGCGCGCACGCACCAGGGTTGGTTGTTGATGTATGGTGGTTATGGCTGTGGAAAAACACATCTGGCCGCGGCTATTGCTAATTTTGCAGTCGATATGGGCATTGCTACTTTGTTCATCACCGTACCAGATCTATTGGATACATTGCGCTTTTCATATGATGATCCCAATGCGACCTTTGAGCAACGCTTCGAAGAAATTCGCACAGCGCCTTTGTTGATCATGGATGATTTCGGTACTCAAAACGCGACAGAGTGGGCGCAAGAGAAATTATTCCAAATCCTGAATTTTCGCTATATCAATAAGCTGCCGCTGGTAGTAACCACAAATTTACTTATCGAGGAAATGGAGCCGCGTATTCGATCACGCCTGGATGATCCTGATTTGGTGACGCGTGTGATCATAAAATCGCAAGATTATAGGCGACCTGAAAATGACCGCTTGGGTCATTCGACCCTCTCTGCATCAATGGATTTTTTACATAAACTTACATTTTCTGCCATTGATTTACGCGATAAAGAGGACCTTCACGCCGACCAGCTCGAAAGCCTGAAGCGCGCCTTTGACGAAGCGCGCGAATTTGCCGAACAACCTGAGGGTTGGCTCGTGCTAACAGGCCCATATGGATGCGGCAAAACCCATCTGGCGGCGGCGATTGCCAATTTCCGCGCTGACCAGGGACATATGCCCATGTTTGTGGTCGTACCTGACTTGATGGATCATTTAAGGGCAACCTTTGGGCCGCGCAGCTCTGTGAGTATGGACCGTCTCTTCGAAGATGTCAAACGGGCGCAATTGTTAGTATTGGATGATTTAGGCACCCAAAACATGACTCCCTGGGCGAGGGAGAAGCTATACCAGCTATTTAATTATCGTTATAACGCAGAACTGCCCACGGTGATCACTACTCCGGAACTAAAAGATGAGATGGACCCCCGCTTGCTCAGTCGGATGAGGGATACACGCCTAAGCGAGATTTGCGCGATCACAGCGCCATCATACAGAGGAGCAAGAAAGAAGCGAAAGAAAAGAAAACGCTAGTACTTCCTCGGAGTTGAAAATGGAAAAGCCTGGTTGCGCAGTTTGTGGCCAGGCTTTTTACATGGGAAATTTTCAGTTGAAATAATGACACGTTATTGATTTTGAATAATGTAGATAAGAAAATTGCCGAACCTTTGTTGATAAACGAATTTTTCATCGATGAATGAACTCAATTGGGGAAAATCTTCCAATATTCTGTCAGTGTGGAACCAGGATTGCTCTTCGACGATGATGATTCGAACCTGATGCTCCTGTAACGCGGAAACAATCCAGGCATCGAGCATGGGATCATAGGTTTTTGAGTACGTGAGTCCGCTGTGGAACCAGAGCAGGGGCTGGGGTGGCTGGACCCCCAGTGTTCCATAAAGGATGGTGAAATCAGGAAAGACAAAGAAATTTTCTCCTTGAGTTTTAAGATAATTCACTATGTTATTGACATCTTCAACTGGGATGAGATTCCCCACTCGGGTTGGTACGGCCCAACTGAGTGCAGCGAGATTTTCAGATGTGAGTTGATGGCCGAAGACAGAGTTGCTGAAAATATTATGAACTTGCCGAGAGCAGGAAACGTTGAGTCCGTACAACGAAACAATAGCAATCAGTAGCGTGACGATGCCCCCGGTGATCAGTTTCATGGTCGGGGTAATCATTGCAGATAGGTTTGGGGATGATCTACTTCTCTCCTTACCTGGCGAGAGCAATCCGAAACCAATTGCCGAGATCACTCCAATGAATGGAAGTGCATTCTCAGGTTGATTGTTCGATGTGATCAGGTAGACATTGTGATAAAGAAATAGGGAAGGTGCTAATACCGCTGCTATAACCCGATGCGGAGAAGTTTCAGTATTCTTATCGTACAGAATTACTATGATAGCGATAAGCGAGGATAACAATGAGAGCACAATGATCGAAATTGGTGCTTCCCCAACAAAGATCGAATTCATCCATTCCATGAAACTCTCCGGTAAGCGGAATACACTAACTTCTTGAGCAGGAATCTCAAAGAAATACCTGAAGAAGAGTGAAATATCGGATTGGAGAGCGAGCCAAATCGCGAAGGAAATTAATCCTACGAACCATCCCCAAGAAAAAATTATGAAATCGATAACTCCTTTGCGGATATCTTCGATGTTTGGGAAGATGAAAAGGAGCGCAAAGACCGGCACAATGAAAGCCCCAGCATTTTGTTTGCTGATGAAGGCGCCGAACGCGACTATGCCGGATGCGAAAAACAAACCCCGCTGCCACTTTCTTGAGAGTTTGTGATCCAATAATCCAAGCATTGTCCCAAGCAAAGCAGCGAAAGCGAAGAAAAAGGCAGTTTGTTCAGGCCAGGGGGTTCCAAAAGGCGGGTAAAACCAAATTGCTGTAACACTACTTCCCAACCAGGCAACTAATTTATTCTCTGGAAAGATAATTCGTAGTATCCAAAAGCATATTCCAGCAACAAGCGCGTTCGTGAGCGCAGCCCCAAAAATATAACTTGCATAACTTACGCCAAAGAGCTTGAAGATACTCCCCTGAAACCAAAAGGTCATTGGTCCGAAAGGAATCACGAAATCCTTGAACGGGATTTGTCCTGTGAATACCCGATAGCTGCCATCGAAAACAATAGATTGGTCGAACGGGAAAAATCCCCTCTGCCCAGCAAAGAAATTAAAGAAGTATGCGAACGTGATGATGCAAAGGAAAATAAATATATCAATAAGTTTTAGATATTTTTGAAATTGAGTGGTTATGTTGATGAATTTATTGGAAAGAGAACGCACTTTTAAATTCCAGGCTGAAAATTATTGGTAGGTATCATTTAGCTTTTGGACCTTCTCTTTGAGAGATTCTAAGAGATCATTGGCTATGTTCTTGTGAGATGTGGAGAGGTTATATTCCTCATCAGGATCATTGGTGAGATCATACAGTTCAACAAATTCGGTATCCTCTTCAAGCTGTTCATAGCCAAAATACCACATTAGTTTGTAATCTCCTTGCATATATACAACCGTCGCTTCAGCTATCGATCCATTTTCGGCAAACTTCTCCACATGAATGGTTGAAATATCACGTTCCGATAGTGCATTAGATGATGAGAACGGAGGCAGTACCATTCCCTCAGTCCACTCGGGGATATCCTGGTTGGTTACATGTAATAGTGTGGGCAGTAGATCAATGGCACTTGTTTTGTCATAAATATCTACTCTCGTACTTTGTCCAGGGGGGAAGATCAGCAAGGGAATCTTCAGCATTGGCTGGTGATAAATCGGTGTTATGTGACCAATAATTCCCCTTTCAAATATCTCCCCATGATCTGACGTCAGGATCAACCAGGTGTTTTCCAGTAAACCAGTTTTCTCTAAGTTTTCATAAAGCCTGGCAAATTCTGCATCGGCATAGGGAATGTATTCATCGTACCAGCGTCGCATCTCATTCAAGCGGGCATTGCCAATATCTCGGCTTAAAGGGTGGATGGGTTTGGGTGTAGGTTGATAGCCATCATTAGCAAATATGTCATAGAAATCTGAGCGTGTACGATATGGCCCATGTGGAGGTAAAAAGTGGTAGTATCCCAAAAATGGATTTGGGGTAGTTTTTAGTACCTTAACAGTGAAAAGTTTGCACAAAAAACAAGAAAATCAGACCTGATC
>JACKQG010001163.1_pt1 | contig 33367 bp, 27 predicted proteins | sample 8237621 | NCBI WGS metagenome assembly JACKQG01 (sample SAMN15677084, study PRJNA649215) | marine metagenome | biome: marine; feature: Black Sea; material: saline water; isolation source: suspended particulate matter (SPM) from the Black Sea western gyre | collected 2013-06-09/2013-06-10 | depth...
ACTTCTATCGAGTCATCGATTGTTTGCATTGATACAGGCGCACCCTTGCGAACACTTGCTCTAAATGTCCACGGGCCTATGCGAATCATGTCGCCTGTTGTAATCGGTGAGTTTGCGTCTTTTTGACACTGGGTATCGTTCACAAACGATCCAAGTCGAGAGCCAAGGTCAACCAGAAAGCAACCTTCTTCCGATGAAATCAAACGCCCATGCTGACGAGAAATCGTTGCTTCAGGCAATTTAATCTCGCATTGAGACCCACGCCCAAAAAGTAAGTCTTGCCCAGGTTCAAGCCAGAAACCCTCGAGGTCTGGGCCTATGACAGGCTCAAACCAGAGCCGTTGAATTGCTTGCGTTCCTTTGGTCACAAAGCATAGGATAGCAGGAGTTGGGAACTCTCCCGCGGGATAGTTTTTCTGTGGGAAAGTTTTTGGGGTTAGTTTTCGCCAAAGAACATCGAGAAGTCAAACGAGCCTCCACCACCAGAATCACCACCGATGGTGAACTGGGCGTTTAGGGCTTTTTTGATTTTCATGGAAGCGTCTGCCAAGTGTGCTTTGGTATATGCGTCTTTTGCTTCTGCGTTTTTGATTTTCTTTTGGATATCTAGCAATTGCATGCGCACCAAACTTTGAATCGTGCGGCTCGCTGGGGTCCCAGCATCTTCTTCCAAACTGAGTTCAATCAATCGTGCAAGGTGTTCACTTTGCAGATTACGACGTAAACTAGAAATTGCTGGTTGACGATTTGATGACCTGGCTGGCATGTCACCAAGTTCACTCCAAACTTCATCCGTTACTGCTTGAATAACTTCTGCCATAGTCAGCACATCGATTGACGAATCGTTACGAAATTCGCCGTCATACAAACCGCCAAGGGTACTTGGGTTCAATAACATTGAAAGAGCAGACGCCTGCATGCCGCCAATCCGTTGGTGAATTGGGAACGCCGAATTCGTCATCATTGAACGCCCACCACCTGCTCCCCAATATTTTTCAACAGTCATCTTGTGGAGCAAGTCGCTATTCAAGCCCCACGCTTCATCCCGCATAGAATTTTCAAGAACAAGTGTGAGTGCTCTACGTTGCATTTCTGGAGAAATTTCTTCGATTGGATTACGATCACCTGGATCACCTTTGCGAGCGCGATTGTTGAGAGTGCCACCTATCCAGTCCGCAGCAGTACCAACAGAGGCAAACTGCCTATTTAATAACATCTCATAACCGCTTCGTGCTCGCCCCCAACTCTGGCCATCCTTCACCATGCGATCTAAAATAGTCGCACGAAGTTGTTTGACTAAACGTATTTGAGAATCCGCATAATCTAGCGGATTCTTTCCCCAGTCAAAACGCCTCGATGAAGGGTCACTATCGTACGTGTCTTCGTCTGTTGAATACGCTAGTTGAGGTTCATTTACTCTGGAAAGAATATCGGGAAGGGATTCTTCATCAGTTATGTACCCATATTCTATTGCCCAATAATCGTAGGGGCCAATTGTCATCATCGTAAAGTCGCCTTGGTCAGGACCATCATCAACGTTGATATTCAACGGTGAGTATTCCATCACAGATCCACAAATTGCATCAGGTTCAAAACCTGCATCGTTCATTTCATCCATGTCATAGACAGTAGAAGCTTTAAAGTTATGACGAAGACCTAGCGTGTGCCCAGTTTCATGCATTATCACATCACGTAGTAACGGACCAATAAACCAATCTGGCACACCATCAAGCATATCGCCATCGTATTCATCACCGTCCTCGTCACCATTTCCATCTGCTAACATCGTCAATATGTCGGGATGCAAGCGAGCCATTGAAAGTTCTGCCGCTTGATAAGCCGGATACATACACGCGCCATTAGTTTGACTGACTCTATTACCAAGGCCATCAAATTCTTCATCGCCAATCATGTCGGTAGTTTGTGCAAAAGCAGGATGTGTTGGCAAACTTTGAATTTGCAACGCTATTTCTGATTGCTCCAATGGATTTGCAAGTCTAATTCGAGGGTCCCAATTTGGATGTGTCTTTAACCATTCACGTGCTTGCGGGTCAAAACTTTCCATCGCAATTTCAGGCAGTAATTTGTGCCACGCTTTTGTCCATCCACTTACGAATGCCTCATCCATAACAATATCTGCATCAAGAATGCGACCAGTTTCTGGATCTACTCTACTTGGTCCAATTGCAAAACCCATGTCTGCAGTTGTCCAAAGAATGAAGTTATAGCGTGCGTCTTCTGGATCTTTTTCCATGTGAGCGCCAGTTGAAGCATCTTGTTGATACACTTCTATGGCATTTACAATTCCGATTTTTTCATAAGCTTTATTCCATTCAAGAACCCCATCGCGGACCCATCGACGGTATCGCACAGGAATTGTGTGCTCCAAATAGAACACAATTGGCTGCTTCGGTGGGCTCATTTTAAGTGAGGGGTCTGCCTTTTCTAAATGCCATCGATTCACATATCGAACCCATGGGTCATCATTCGATGCATCGCCAATATCTTTGTGTGTAGTTGAAAAATAACCAATACGATGATCCGCTACGCGTGGCTGATAACCTGTGTCTTGCTCAACTGTTCGAATTGAATATGAAAGTGTTCCAAACTGTCCTCCTGCAAGTGGAAGTTCAAAGGTTAATTCAACATTGGAGGGAAAACTTTTTGCCTTAATTAGTTTTGCTAAATCTGTTCGAGCTCCGCGAGTTTGACCGCCAAAAAAGTTTGAGGATCCATTCAAAAACATTTGCGTCCCATTTATAACAGGACCTCCATTTGGTCCTTCGGAAATAATCGGAACGTCAAGAACTACACGATCGGTAAAGACTCGTTCGTAGCCACTTTGTGATTGAGAGTCGCCAGTTGTTTTTACTTCAAGGTTTGGTTGGACTAAAACAAGTTGATCGTGAATTCGGGTCCAGTAGCCATACATGTCACCAAGCTGAACGCCCGATTCACCAATACCACTTGATATTGTGTACGCAATGAGAATTGGCTTCCCTTCATAGTCAGGAGACAGTTCAATCAGTAATTGATCCTCATCTCGATATAGGGTGTACATTCCACCTTGGCCTCCAACTGAAGAGACAACTGCTTCAAATCCTTCACCGACATCTTCGAAAGATGGCAACCCCTCTTCGGATTGAGGAGCTCCACGCATACCAAAATTCGTGCTGGAATTTGGGGCTTCATTGACATCAATCGGTGCAACAATAAGTGCAAAAGCTATAGCAAAAGGTGTAAACATAATTCTTCCTTACGAGGGGTATTCCTCTATGGTTCATACATCGGAAAGACGATTCTAAATGGAATAACCATAGAAATGCTCTCCTTTTATCGGGCATTTCGCCAAAACATCGATAACGCAAGAACAGCGATGGTCAAAAGCCCTAAAACGACATAAATTATTGGTGTAAATGAAGTTGATGCAAACTGTAATGATGCCAATCCAAGAATTGGACCAACCATATATCCACCACCAATAAATGCCTCATGTTTTCCGCCAGCATCGACCTTCGCATTCCCAACTGCCATAGCGTAATATAGTGCTGCGTAGTAAGTTACGCCCATTCCGGCTCCAAATGCCACAAGCCCAAAGATAAGTATAGGCAACGAAACAGCACTCAAAATGCAAACGAATCCCATTCCCATCACAAATAAGGCCCCCCAAAGGATCGACCACTTCCCGTTCCACCCGGATAGATGGGGACAGTCCCCTGGGGACTGTCCCCCTAAATGAAGGCTAGAATTGTGCCTGTTGCTAACTTTAGGCTTGTTTTCGTGGGGACAGTCCCCTGGGGACTGTCCCCAACTCTCGAAGTGCCACATGAGAGCAGTGGCTAGAACGCGGGAAACCATCCAGGTTGATGCCACAGGGGTCTGCCAAAAAATATCAATCGCAATAGACGCAAAAATAAATGGCAACAACGGTGCAAGTAAACCATTGAAGACGTAACTCAGAGGAAGCAAAACCCTCGCACCCTTAAGTAGTTCGCGATACCCATCTGGAACATGTTTTTTTGAAACAGCTTCTTCATGTACTGGCGGGTTCTTTGCGTACCAAGGCAAGACACCGATAGCAATGAGATTCATCACACCCAACCCAACAATTACCATCGATGCATGTTTCTCCATTAATGGTGCCATTGCGAGCATCACACCTGCAACAGCAACCATCCAAACAAGATTCCACCACCCAATCGCTCGACGCATTTCTTTGCCATGCCTACCAGCAACTAAGTAACTCTCGACAATTGGCCAAAGCCATGCACTACAAAAACCAGCTACACCTCCAGAGACCCACATTACAAAGTCACTCGCAAAAAATAATGGTAACGAGCACACGCCCGCGACTGTTATGAGTAACATCGCGATGATTGTCCGTAGTGAAATGTACGGATTCAACAAACGAGTGCACACACCAGAAGAAAGAGCACCGGAAACGTACACAAAACCAATGAGTAGATAAAGCGACAGGTTTTCACTTTCACTAAAACCAAAATCACGTTTTGCTATGAACGGCAAACCGTTCCATATAACACTTGTGCCAGTAGATGCCAAGCCCGTTAATACGAGCGAAGCAGTTAATGATGTGCGTTTATTGCGCAGATGGTTCACTCGCAACTTGGTAGTTTGGAGTTTCTTTGATAATTTGAATATCGTGAGGATGGCTTTCGATTAGCGATGCCCCACTCACTCGAACAAATGTGGCTTGCTGTCGAAGAGTATCAATATTTGAAGTGCCGCAATAACCCATCGCAGCTCGCAAACCTCCAACCATTTGATATACAAAATCGCCTAGTTGACCACGGTATGGGACACGTCCTTCGACTCCTTCGGGTACATATTTCTTTGTATTGGTGACATCTGCTTGACCGTATCGATCAGCAGAACCTGAACCCATCGCACCTTCGCTACCCATCCCACGGTAAGTCTTAAATCGACGACCTCGATGTAAAATAAGTTCACCTGGGCTTTCATCAAGACCGGCAAATAGGGACCCCAACATGACTGCGCTTGCGCCTGCTGCAATTGCTTTACCAATGTCACCACTTTGTCGAACACCACCATCGGCAATTACAGGAATACCGTGTTTGTCTGCAGATTTACATGCGTTTACAATTGCAGTGAGCTGAGGAACTCCAACGCCACTTACAATTCTCGTCGTGCAAATTGATCCTGGTCCTATGCCAACCTTAATGGCATCTGCTCCAGCGTCGATTAGAGCTTCAGCGCCTTCTTGTGTAGCGATGTTCCCTGCGATGACATCGATGTCCCAACGTTTCTTTATCTCTATAACGGTGTCTAAAACATTTTGGGAATGTCCATGAGCGGTGTCAACAACAATGACATCAACTTCAGCATCGATTAATACTTCAACTCGATCATATTGATGCACACCAACAGCTGCACCTACACGAAGTCGCCCACGGCTATCACGACATGCCTTTGGATGATGACGAATATTTTCAATGTCTCGCATCGTGACGAGACCGCATAACTTATTTGAAGCATCGACAAGTATTAATTTTTCTACCCGAGCACGAACCATCATTGCCTCAGCTTCCTCGAGCGTTGTATCCACTCCACCGGTCACAAGGTCTTTTGATGTCATCAGTTCACCGACAAGTTGATTGTTGGAATCGACGAATTTCATGTCTCGTCGAGTCAGAATGCCAACTACTTCCCCATGTGCTTCGCCATCAAACGTGACAGGAAAACCTGAGACATTCTGTTCTGACATCAAGTCCATAGCTCGCCCAACTGAATCTTCTGGACCAAGGGTAATAGGATCTGTGATTACACCATTTTCGGAACGCTTCACTTTGGCAACTTCAAGTGCCTGATGTTGTGGCGGCATATTTTTATGGATAAAGCCTATTCCACCCTCTTGAGCGAGGGCAATTGCCAGAGATGATTCTGTCACTGTGTCCATAGGTGCAGAAATTAGTGGGATATTCAAGTGAATGGTATTTGTGAGGCGAGTAGACGTATCCGCCACATCAGGCGTCACGTCGCTAAACTTTGGGACAAGCAGAACATCGTCAAATGTTATGCCGTCAGATATGTTCAACTTTTCCATCTGTCAAGGATACCCGTTTTGACGCTCTAAATCAACCCTAAAAGCGTGAGGAACCGCCCTCATTATGCTACTCTGTGCAACTAATCCCACTCTATAGGCAAAACATTTAAAAGAGAATTAACATTGAGCGAAATAGACCTAGACATTTCATCAGATCCTGTCCATCATGACAAGGGAACAACGCCTGGCAATGGCGTGTCCGAGTTTCGAAAAATGCTTAAAGCAACGATTAACTTTGAAGCATCTGACCTTCATATTAAAGCAGGAACCAAACCTCGCATTCGTGTTCGAGGTGTATTGCGAAGTTTAGACACTGACATCAATAGTGAACCACTTTGTTATCAAATTGCAAAAGACATTCTTGATGAAGTGCAGTACAAACATTTCCATAAACACGGTCAGATTGACTTGGCCTATGACTACGATGACGACCGACGTTTTCGTGTCAATATGTTTATGGCTCGAGGCAAACCATCTCTCGCGTGCCGATTAATTACTTCTGACATTATGACTTTTGAACAATTGCACCTCTCGCCAGTCCTTGGCGAGGTTGCGATGAGTGCGAATGGGTTGATTCTATTCGCAGGTGTCACCGGCTCAGGCAAATCAACTTCAATCGCAGCGATGTTGAATTATGTAAACCAACGAAAGCGGTGCCATATTGTTACGATTGAAGATCCAATCGAATACATCTTCAATGACGAGAAGGCAACAATCAACCAACGTGAAGTAGGAATCGATTGTTTAAATTTTAATGAGGCGCTGCGAGCTCTTGTGCGTGAAGACCCTGACGTCGTTTTGATTGGGGAAATGCGCGACAATGAAACATTTGAAGCCGCAATTCGAGCTGCCGAAACTGGGCACTTAGTCTTCGGAACAATTCATGCGTCATCTGCATGGCAAACATTTGGTCGCATCTACGATTTGTTCCCCGAAAGCGAACGCCCGCAAATTCGCAAACTACTCGCATACAACTTGCGCGCTATCGTATACCAAAAATTGTTACCAACATTACGCGATGATACCCCTCGAATTCCAGCACTTGAGATTTTACTCGGAACTCCAATTGTCACTAAGTACATCTTGGAAGCCCGTGAAGGAGAACTCCTCGATGTCATTATCAAGAGTCATGAAGAGGGAATGATTGATCTCAACACTGCCTTGCTTCATCTTGTAGAGCAAGAGTGGGTATCACTAAAAACTGCATTGGATGCAACCCCAAAACCCGAAGACTTAAAAATGAAAATAAAGGGTATTGCATAAATGTTTTCTCCCTTGCTTTCCGACGCAACACCCGTTTTCTTACTAAGCCCATGGAAGCCAATTTTAATTGTCGCCACGTTCATTGCTTGGGGCTGGCTAGTCAGTACTCATCTAGAAAAAGATGCTAGGACTGCTAGGCTTAACCCAACGAAATGGAACGGCATTCACATCTGTGCAGCATTCATTGCATTGTGTGTTATGCTTTTTGGAATAAATTTTTATCTTGCATTTCCAATTGGCTTTGTTGTATTACTTGCACCAATTTTGGTGTATTGGAAAATTAGAAATGAGGCAGTCATTGAAGAACGCAAATTCAAGATTGGCTCTGATACTATTAAGTCTGCTATTGATACCCGAAAAAGAACAAGAGCAAGCCGTCAAGTTTCAATGCATTTTGACGGCAATAACGGATCGATTCAAGTACCCAAAAAAGATGACCCTCTACTAGAAATATATCTCATTGCAGACGAGTTGATTACTGATGCTCTTCTCAACAGAGCAAGCCGTCTTGAGTTTCGTTTAACATCAAAAGGATGCCAAAGCGTGTATTTCACCGATGGCATGCCAGTAAAACAGGAACCAATTGCAGTTGATGCAGGAGCAAAAGTTCTTGCATTCCTAAAGGAAGCTGCTGGAACAGATCCAAACGACGTCCGACGCCGACAAACAGGCGCTTTTGATGCTGCTAGCGATCAGGTGCGAACGCATATTGACCTTACCTCTTCGGGCTCATCAAATTCACACACGGTTCGGTTAGATTTCAATCGTTCCCAAGGAGTGCTACGAGATTGGAATACGATTGGCATGCTTCCGAAACAGCGAGAACTACTAGACCAACTCACTCAAGAAGATAAAAGACACGGCATCTTGCTTATTGGTGGCGACAAACAAAGCGGCTTGACAACAACTGGGTATGCTATTCTCAGCCAACACGACTCATATCTAAGCAACATTGTAACTATTGAACAAGAAATTTACGCATCTCTCGAGGGTATCACACATAGTTGTGTTCATGACCAAGAAGCTGATTACGCAACTCAATTGCAAACACTCATTAGACGAGATCCCGAAGTCATTCTCGCTGCGGATCTCATTGATGCAGAGGCAGCAAAAAATGCAACAAAGCCCGGCAAGGAAGGACCGCTCATCATTGTAGGGGTGAAGGCATCTTCTATGCCAGAGTTAATTTCTCGTTGGGCTGGCTTCGTTTCAGATCCAAGAAAATCTTTTGATTCACTTCAAGCAGTTGTGTACCAAAAACTTGTTCGCAAACTATGTGAAAATTGTCGCGTTGCGTACAAACCATCCAAAGACTTAGCCAAACATGGACTTCCAATCGACACCGTCGAGCAGTTGTACCGAAAGGGTGGACAAGTTGAGTTGAAAAACAAAATTGTGACTTGTCCAATCTGCAACGGCTCTGGGTATCTTGGACAAGTAGGTGTATTTGAAACTATGTTCCTTGATGGAGCCACTAGAAAACACCTTGTTGCTGGCGATTTAAAAGCAGCAATGGCTCACGCAAAACGAAACAAGTGTTACATTCGATTGCAAGAAGCTGCGTGGTACAAAGTAGCCGCTGGGGAAACCTCGCTCGAAGAATTTGGCAGAGTAAACAGAAAAAGAACGTCTAAGAAAAAGGTTACAAAGGCCAAGTAAATACATGATTATTCTTTTTAATATTGCAATCGTTGGTCTCGTCTTGCTCATCGCGTACTGGTGGTCAAACGAGGGGTTATTTAGTTCACTTCTCCACTTAGTCTGTGTTATTATTGCTGGAGCGATTGCATTCTCTCTCTGGGAACCAATCACTATGTCGATGATGAGTGGTGGATGGTTTGACAATTATGCTTGGGGAATAGTTCTAATTGGCGTATTTGCAATTACACTCCTTGGGCTACGAATAGCAAGCGATAAATTAATTCCAGCAAACCTTTACTTCCCACAATGGGTGAACACAGCATTTGGCGGGATATCTGGAGCAGCTGCTGGTGTGCTTACAATTGGAATCTGCTTAATTGGATCTGGTTTTGTCCAGTCAACTAACGAAATAATGTCCTACCAAGGTACCGGACGCGACGAGAACGCCCGAGCAGAAATTAAACAAATCGGTGATCCTATTTGGCTAGACGTTGCGAAACTCACATCTAACTTTTTCTCCACCTTAAGTGTAGGCACGCTGTATCCAGATGTTAGCAAAAGCCCACTTCTACAGTACAACCCAAGATTAGATGAACTTTCAACCTTAGTTCGAGACACGTTCGAAGGTGGCATGGGGCAGCTTTCACTCGCTCCTGATGCAGCAAAAGTAACAAAGGTTGCTTCAAGCCCAGAAGGCATGACAGTCGTGCAAGTTACGTTCAATGTAAAAGCTAAAGACTTTGGAGGACAGTTAATTCTTGGCAGTTCACAAATACGTCTCATTGGTGAAGCCGATGGCAACAAAATACCTGACATTCTTTATCCCATTGCTTGGAAGCAAGAGATTAAAGAAGGAGGCGAACTATTATTCAAGTTTGATGACATCTCCCACTATGCAACTAGCGTTCCGGGACGAGCAGAAACTGGTTTCAAATTTGCTTTCGACACAAGACGAAACCCCGATTTTACTCCAAAATTTATCCAAATTAGAGGAACGCGTTTTGATTTGCCAATGGATGATATTACCGTACTTAGCACTCTAGCAGTTCGAGAATACCGTGGGCAACCACTAAGTGACGAGGAAATTATTGCGAATCGAGACCCACTTGGTAAAGATATCCAACACCTCATTGAACCAAGTTCCAGAATTAGAAAACTAAGAATTTCAACGAATGGCCTTCCTGGTTCTATTGAAGTTAACGAAAAAATGTATTTCCTCCAAGGGACACTCACTACACTTTGGAGGAGAGACGGCGTTTCTTCTACACTTTCAATTAAAGGTATTCACGCTGACGAAGGAACTGCGATTGTTCAACTAGATGTGAGCCAAGGAACAAATGCAGCGTTTGAAGATTTACTCCCAATCATCTCCCCTGATTCTGCGGTTGTATTTATCGATGATGACGGCCGAAAATACGAACCTATAGGGTTCTACATTGATGACGGTAAGAAAATGCAACTCACCCTTACCCCAAGCACCCCAATTCGCAACATCAGCGAACTCCCTATGCACTTATTGACTTCAAGTAAGAAAAAAGGGTTGACGTTGATCTTCCAAATCACCGAAGGCGTTCGTCTAAGAGAGTTTAGAGTTGGCGATTACACAATTGGCACGTGCAACGTCCTTGCTGAACGTAATAAACGATAGTCATTCTTCAAGCAAGCGTTCCACCCAGTTGATATCAAAATCATGAGACACAAATGCATGATGGTTCAATAACCTTTGGTGTAATGGAATTGTTGTCGCGATAGGAGCGACCTTCATTTCACTTAATGCTGACCGCATGCGAGCTATAGCTTCATTTCGATCACGCCCGTGAACAATCAATTTTCCAATCATTGAATCATAATTTGGGGGAATTCTATAGCCGGTTCTCACATGTGTCTCTAACCTGACACCAGGACCCCCAGGTAATTGCCACGTTTCAATAGTGCCTGGTTGTGGCATAAAATTTTTGCTTGGATCTTCTGCATTAATTCGACATTCAATTGCATGTCCGCGTAATGTGATTTGGTCTTGTGTCCATGACAGTGGATCACCGGATGCAACGCGGATTGACTCTTTAACAATATCCACTCCTGTAATCATTTCAGAAACAGGGTGTTCAACCTGTACCCTTGTATTGACTTCAAGCATAAAAAACTCTTGCTTTTCATTCATCAGAAACTCTACGGTCGCGGCACCGCTATATTCTGCTTTACGAATAAGTTCCGCAGCAGATTCACACACCCGATCTCGTATCTCAGGGCTTATTCCTGGCGCGGGTCCTTCTTCTATTAATTTTTGATGCCGACGCTGGCTCGTACAATCTCGGTTATACAAATGTACAGCGTTCCCATGTTTGTCACCTAAAACTTGAACTTCAACGTGTCTTGCGTGATCAAGGAACTTTTCCAGATAGACGGCCCCGTTACCAAAAGACGCAATGGCTTCCTGTTGGGCTGCTGTAACAGCGGTGCGAAGTGCAGCGACATTGTGAGCAATTCTCATTCCTTTGCCACCGCCTCCAGCAGTTGCCTTCACAATAACTGGGTAACCAATCTCAGAAGCTATTTCCACAGCTTCTTCGAGCTCCTCAATTTCACCATCTGTTCCAGGAAACACCGGAGTGCCTGCTGCACGGGCGAGTTTTTTGCAATTAATTTTGTCACCAAGGCGACTCATTGCTTCTGGACTTGGCCCAATAAACTCAATGTGGCAATCGCGGCAGACTTCTGCGAAGTGAGCATTCTCTGCGAGAAAACCATAACCCGGATGAATCGCTTCTGCATCAGTCATTTCAGCAGCAGAAATAATCCGATCAATGCGTAAATATGAATCTGCGGATGGACCCTTTCCAATACACACTGTTTGATCCGCAAGTTCAAGCCACGGCGCATCTGCATCGGCTAATGAGTACACGCACACAGTTTCGACACCGAGTTCGCGTGCAGCGCGAATGATGCGTAATGCTATTTCGCCACGATTGGCGATGAGGATTCGACCGAACATAGTTGTGGGTTCTCTTATTCAGGTTTTACGAGGAACAGTGGCTGTCCGAATTCAATCGGTTCACCATTTTCGACGAGTAACTTAGAAATTGTGCCTTTGACCTGGGCTTTTATTTCATTGAAAATCTTCATTGCCTCGACTATGCAAACAGTTGTATCGTTGTCCACATGGTCTCCAACACGTACAAATGAAGGTGAGTCTGGGTCAGGAGATAGATAAAATGTTCCGACCATCGGGCTCACAATTTCAATGCCTTCTTGAGCGGGTGCTTCGGTTGCTAAAGCAGCAGGAGAAGCTTGTACCGGAGGTGCAGCTGCAATTGCCGTTTGGGCTTGAACACTTGGCGAAGATGTCACAAAAGTATCACCATGGCGGCGAATAGTGACTTGCTCGTCTGTGTCTCGTAAATCCATCTCGGCGAGATCGTTTGCGACCATTAATTTGACAAGTTCCTTGAGCTTACGTATATCAATCATGAATTCGGTTCTCCTCAATGATTCGGCGAAGTATACCGAACTTCGGCGAACCTGCACCGTTCTTCAGTCATTTACCGCGATTAATTACCTGTGAGGTATTTAGTTCCGTTGAGAGACTGGCTTGCCAAGAATTTCGCTTAACACTATGGCAGTACGGATGTTATGTTGATTATGCAACAAAGAAGCAAGCTGAATCGATGGAGATTTTCGAATTCTTGAAGCTGGTTTAGAAGTAGGTAAAGGACAATCTTTAGCATGGAGAGGTGTAATGGGTGTTATTGTCTGATGAATCTGGGGAGTTAGATCTGGTTTTTCTGGTTTTGGAAGTGGCCGTTGTTGAGGCGCAGAACGACGACGTCGCAAGGATTCTATTTTTACTGCTACTGGGTCTGCCTTCCATTGGGTTTTGACAGTTGGTTGTGAAGTGGATCCCAAAGACGCAGAACGTGCCTTCTTTGCTGCAGAAGCTTTTCGCTTCTCAATAATGCCAGAGACTATAGATCCCACGACACTCAAGATGATAAGGATGGTAACGCCCTTCATAGAGAACAGTATATCTTGTCTCAGGGCGTTACGAGGTGTTGTTTGCCAGATTCATCTGTGGCCCAAGTCAAATCGACACCAAAGACGCCACCGAGAGAACTTGGTGTCAAGACGGCCTTTGTCTGCCCAGCCAAGACTATTTGTCCTTCTTTGAGCACTAGTACTTCATCAGCAATCTCCATTGCAAACCCAATATCATGGAGTGCTGCGATGACAATATCCCCATCTAAGGCGCAATTTCTCAATAAGTCGCCCATGGTTTGTAGATGATGAAGGTCAAGGGCTGAACTAGGTTCATCAAGAACAATAAGCCCTCCTGGGGTTCGTTGAGCCAAGGCCCGTGCCAAGGCTGCTCGTTGTCGCATTCCAGCGCTTGCAGTGTGCCAGAGCGATTCAGAACGATCAAGCAAATCTACTTTGGAAAGCGCATCATCCACCCGTGATTGTGATGGTCCAAGAGCAAACCGACCAAGTTCTACTACTCTGCGAATTGTAAAAGATCCCGCAACTTCAGCAATCCGAGGAACCCACGAAATCTTTGAAGCACGATCATGTGGAGACATCGCATTAACACGAATGCCATCAAGTTCTACTTTTCCACTGCTTGGTGATTGTAACCCAGCGATTGTCCGAAGCAAAGTCGTCTTGCCAGAAGCGTTTGGACCAAGAACAGCGATAACTTTCCCGCCATCAGCACTTGCATGCACACTTCTAAGCGCAGTAATTTTTCCAAACCGAACTCCAACATCAGAAACATGTAATCTCAAATTCGCCCCCTTCCTCGAAGAAGTAACACAAGAAAAACAACTCCACCAAAAACACTCGTAACAATTCCAATTGGCAAACGACCTGAACCTAAATCGACAAGTTGCCGAATGTCATCTGCGCAAATGAGTAGCAAAGCACCGCAGAGCGCACTGGTAATTGTAAGAATACGATGTGATCCAGATAATAATAACCTTGCTCCATGTGGTGCGATTAAACCAACAAAAGCAATTGGACCAGCCAAAATGACACCTATTGCGGCAAGAACGCTAGAGGTTATAAATAATTTCCGCCTAATACCTGGCAAATCTACACCAACACTTGTCGCTTCATCATCTGAAAGACAGGCGGCATCAAGCGTTGGCCCCCACCACGCAATAATGACAATACCAATGAGAGTAATTCCGCCAAGAATTGAAAGTTTACCCCATGATTCTACTTCCGGAAGACTACCCATCAACCACGTTGTAAACGCGCCTCTTAAACCCATCGGAACTGCGTGCTGCAATATCATAATTCCAGCGCCACATAGAACCGAAATAACTACACCAACTAAAACCATTGTCATTGGATCAATACCACCTCGACGTCTCGAGAGAACATAGACAAGAGACAAAGCAACAATTGCTCCAATGACAGCAGCGATTGACTGGCTTCCAATAAACGACATCCCGTATGTGTAATCAAAATACAAGTTACTCATTACACCCAACCCAGCTCCACTAGATAAACCTAAAATCCAAGGAGATGCAAGCGGATTTCTTAAGAGCACTTGTAAACCCATTCCAGAAACACCAAGTCCAGCACCAACGATTAATGCGGCAACCAGTGGAACAATTCGATATAAAAAATATTGTTCTTCAGGAAACACAAGCGTAATGCTCCCATCGACATCTCTGGTAATCAACATCCTGAGCGTAGCAGAAGCTGCAAGCAAAATACTTAATAAAAAGATGACAAATATAGCTCGTGCTCTCATTTATCTACCTTTAGTTCTTGCATCTTCTTAGCAACATCAACAATTTCACTTGATGGCAAAAGAACGTGTTCATGAGTAAATGGTATCACCGGAATACCAATAGAGCGTAGGTTTTCAATCAATACAAATTGTAAATCACTATCAGAAACTACGATAATTGCACTGGGCTGAAGTCGCCCAATGTCTTCAAGAGACAGTGACGGCCACCCTTTCTCCGTAACAGCATTTTCGACTCCCATTTCTTGAAGTACATCATCGAGGTACGTTTCCTTCCCAAAACATAATCCCGAACCACTTCCAGCACCTTGGGTCATAATCAGAACAGGAGATGGAATCAATCCACTTTGTTTGACATCGATTTCTAAGTTCTCACGAGACCCTCTGAACATCTCAGTTAGATCGCCATACATTGTTTTTATATCGTTCAAACTTTGAATCTGCCAAGTGTGTAATTCAAATTTTCCTTCAGATGCTAGTGCTAACAAATGCTCATCTATATTTGAGGTTGTTTTCTGGGCAAAGACATGTGATGGTTTAAGCTTCAACAATCTTTCATAATCTACCTCGAGCAAATCACCCACGATTGGGACACTTTGATTTGCGTGCAAACAAAAAGGACTTCGCCCAACTATCTCATCTTCATATCCAATATCTATTAATGTATTTGTAATTCCTGGGCTTAACGAAACTATTCGCACACCCTCACTTTGTTTTTCTTCAAGATTTTGACGGCATGAACCCAAGAGAAAAAACAATAATAATACATAGAATGCACTACGCATTTTGAGCTGACGTGGCTAACTGTGTTTCTGTTAATCGTTGATATACATCGCAATTCGATACCAGCTCTTCATGAGTACCATCACCAACCAAGCGACCTTGATCAAGAACTAAAATTCGATCTGCAGACTGAACAGTTGACATACGGTGTGCAATAATAAGAATCGTTCGATTACTACAATATTTATTCAGTGTGTCTCCAATCAACGCTTCTGATTCAGCGTCTACTTGGCTAGTTGCTTCATCAAAAATCAAAATTGATGGGTCACGAAGAAGTGCTCGCGCAATCGCAATACGCTGGCGTTGCCCTCCACTTAGAGAAGTCCCCTGTTCATAAACAATCGAGTCATATCCGCCTTCAATTGCACAGATGAATTCGTCTGCATGAGCATGCTTTGCAACTTGGATTACTTCTTCCCGCGAAGCGTCTTGGCCGAAGCGAATATTTGCATCAATAGAAGCATGAAACAACACGGTCTCTTGGGTTACAACGCCCATTTCACCTCGCAAAGATTTTAAACTAACCTCGTTGATATTTCTGTCGTCGATACAAATTAAGCCTTCTTTAGGAAGTAATAAACGGGGAAGCAATGAAATGAGTGTGGTTTTTCCAGAGCCATTTGGACCCACGATTGCAACACGCTGCCCAAATTCGATTGTTACAGAAAAATCTTTAATCGCAGGAAGATCAGAATCATGATATGAAAATGTAACATTCTGGAAAGAAATTGAATGCTGATGTTTTGAAATGTCTGGTTTCTCAGTTAGTTCTTCTTGAGGAGAATCAAGGAGCGACAACAATCGGTCTGCAGGAGCTTCAGCGGCTTGGATTTCAGTAACTAGACCGGCTAACGGGCGCAATGCTCCACCTGCCACTGCTAGCGAGCCAATCGAAAGTAAAAATGTGTCAAAATCAAGAACGCCATTAATTATTGATCGTGATGCGATTGCAGCAAGGATTCCAAGGACGAATATAGCCAATATTTCCATCAATGGAGAACCAAGCGCTCTCATCATTCGGACTTTCAATTCTGCTTTTATTACTTGGTTGTTTTCTTCATCAAATGCTTTGACTGATGCTTGCTCTGAAGTATTCACTTTCACAGAACGAAGACCTTGAATAGATTCATTTGAGATTCGCAGTAAATCTTGCTGAGCTGCTAGAGACGCTTTTGTTCCCTTACTCACTCTCCTACCAATTTTGTGCAGTGTGATAGCAAGGATTGGAAGAACTAAAATCGCAATAAGCACCAAACGATAATCAAAAATGCATGCAACAATAAATGCTGCGACGCCTTTGGTTAACTGTGAAACCGACTTCCCCATCAAAACCATTAAACCAACCTGCAGGGCTTCTGAATCTCGGATAATTCTTGAAACAAATTCACTCGAGCCAAGTTTTTGAACTGTGCCAAGTGGCATTGCAAGAACATGTTTAAAAGATGCTTCACGCACATTTGCAACAACATGTACTGAAATCCAAGCACTTAGATATTGATGAAAGAAGTTAGCAAGACCGCCAATAATTGTCAAAAAACCAACACCTAGTAAAAGAAAAATCACTCCGTCGAATCTGCCTTCTGGAAGAATCGCTATCAACCACTGTGGAACTTGAACAAAATGCTCTTCTGCATTGTGAACAGTGGCGAGTTGCAATAAGGACTTTCCTTCTTCAGGGTCAAGAATCAACGAAAGCGCTGGTCCGAGACTCAATAAACCAATACCCAACCCCAACGCAGAAAATGCTGCTAAAAACAAGGCAAGGATTAAACGGCCTCTCCAATAAAACATTTGTTTTGCAAAATGTTTGAAGTTACTCACGTCTCATCGCTTCCTTCAAAGATATTTCGTAAATCAGTCCAGAACGATGGGTAACTTTTTGTGACGCATTTTGGGTTCACGATGGACACGCCATTGCGCTTTGTGCCAAGCACTGCCATAGCCATTGCTATTCTGTGGTCATCAATTGGGTCAATTGCTGTTGGTCCGTGCGTTTTTACCATTGGTGATATACGAATATCAGAATCACTTGATGCGATGCCACAACCAACTTTCGCCAGTGAACGCGCCATGACTTCTATTCGGTCGGACTCCTTCAAAGGGAGTGTTTCTAAACCAAAAATCCTCGAAGGCGAATCTGCAAATGACGCAACAGCAGCAAGGCAGAGCGAAGCATCCGGAAATCCAGAAGCATCAAGTTCACCGAACCCTCGAATTGTCCCAGTACCAGTAACGCAAACACCTTCTTCGCTTTCAACAATTTCGGCACCAATTGTTCCAAGCAACCTTATAGCTTCCATATCTGGTTGAAGAGAATTGAGTTTCAACCCTTCTAAAGTTATTGACATGCCATCGTGAATCGCTGCAACTGCTGCAAAGTAGACTGCTGAACTTGCATCGGGTTCAATCTCAATTTCACGATGAGTAATTCTTGTTTGAGGGACTTCAATCGAAAGAACTTCGTTAGTACATGTTTCTTGCACATGCACCCCAAAAGATCGAAGGACATTCATTGTCAATTCAATGTACGTTGTGGAAGTCACCGGTTTTTTGCAATTCAGTGTTATGCCACCATCAACAAATGGAGCTATCAACATTAACGCGGATATAAACTGGCTCGATTTTGTAACTGGCACATTAATAGTGCCACCATGTAACCCAGAACCGTTGACTTGTACTGGCATCGTGTCGCCATCAAAAGTAACTCCAAGAGTTTCCATCATTGTGAGTAATTCACCGATTGGGCGAGTTCTCATTCTTCCATTGCCATCGACAGTAACTGGTTCTTTTGCAAGAGCACCTGCTGCAATCATAAAACGGGATGGAGTACCGCCAGCACCGAGATTGACCGAAGCGCCGTGAGGCGGTTTGCCATCAACACCGTGTAAGATAAGTTTATTAGGGGACCACTTAACACCTACTCCAATTTTCGAGAATGACTCAGCAAGCAAATTTGTGTCATCGCATTTAAGTGGGTTTTTCAGCACAGTACGACCAGCGCCAAGTGAGCCGAGCATAATGGCTCTCGCAGTCAAACTTTTTGACCCTGGAACTCGCACCACGCGATGTCCAAACCGTTTCAAAACTGGAACCGACTCGGCAGTCGAACCCACATTTTTTTTACTCATGTATCTCGCCTAAAAATTGCGACAACATCTTCGATTGGTACAACAAACAAACGATTGTCCCCTTCGAAATCAACTGGAATACTTTGCTTGGGATTAAACAACACTCTGTCATACTGCTGAATTGGATAATCGGGGTTGTTTTCAATCACGGTGCTTACAGTAACAATTCGGCCTGTAATAGTAGGGATTTCAATTTTGTCTGGCAAATGAATGCCGACCTTGGTTACCTTGCGGTCTTCATCCTTTCGAATAAGTACTCGCTCGCCAATGGGTTCCACAATTTCTATGACGTCCTTTTTAGTAGTTGCTTTTGCCATATTTGTACATGATATCTGCCATCGTAAATGTTCGCAAAAGTAGGCACCAAAAGCATCGATATATTGTTCTTTTGGTATTGTGTTGGTTGAAATGAGTGCAAATCGACCAAAATTCGTCAATCGATGGTTCCTTATATTTTTAGGCAGCAGTATACTTGGATTACTTCTATTTGCTCTGTTTGGAAGTGGGAACAATTCAGAATCAGCAAGACTGGGGATGACTTTTTTTCTTGGCACAGGAGCCACATCTTTTGCGAGTGGTTTAATTTGGATTCACCTCTATCTCGAGCGTCCTTCTGGCAAATTCTGCTTTCATTGCGGATATGACTTGCGAAATCATAATGAAGAAAAACCTACTTGCCCAGAATGCGGAAAAAGTTGCATCTCAGAATATCAACGGACGGGTTGGAGAGATACGGCTAAACAACTCCCTGGATGCCTACTGACACTCTTTGGTGCGACAATTTTTCTACTTGGATTGTTCTTCCTAAATATGATAAACAACGGGCTCTTCGATGTATAAGTTGACCAATGGAATCAATTGATTGTGGTTGAACTAAAGGAATTAAACAATTCGCCGCGAGCTTGTTCTAGCTGAAGTTCCGTGAATGAAGAAAAATCCTGAGTTGGTGAGTCTAGAATCTCTTCAATTACTTCAACCGATACTTCATCAACCATTACAGCTGTAGTTGCCTGCAAAATATTCATAATTTTGGAGCCGATTTCTCCACCTGTTTTGAAAGGGAGACAAGAAGTTGCGCAGCTGTGCAAGCAAAAAGCGAACTTAAGAGATGGCTCACCATCGATGTAAAATTTTGCGCCCGCAATTGCCCCCGAAAGGCAGGCTATGAGACCTCGCGGGTCTTCGTCAATCGGTAACTCGATATACGGAAACAAATCATCGTGTAGCACGTCTAGTGCAAAATCAATTTCACTTGTCGTGCTTGCTTTAAACTCAACCACGTTTGCAACAGCACCGCAATCAGACATGTTGAAGTCAATGGTTTTTTGTACTGCTTCTTCAAACCCTTCGTCATTGGCTGGTGGCAGTAACACACTCAGTTGCCACATCTCTTCATCTGGCTTAGGAAGTAACCCCTTCGCACACTCCACAAACTCGTCGAGCCGATTTGATGGAACAATCAACCGCGCAAGCATCCAACTATCTTCCGATTGAAGATAGGACGCCCAGTTATTCACCAATGACTGCATATCCAAATCTGCTGGAGGATACAAACCAGCATAATCAATGATGCCTTCGAGCAGTATTTCGTTTTTAGAAAGCGAGTTTGTCATTCACTCATCTGTCGCATAAACCGTTTGGCTCTTCGCGACATTGTTAATCGTCTCGATGTAATCTATGCGGTCTATCTTTGTTGATACCTTTCTAAGTTTCTCGAATGTATTTGGAGAGGAATCTAGTGCTAAAATTGCGTTCATTAACCTACTCGCATCTTTGTCTCTATTCATTACAAGAAGTGCTTCAAACGGCTGCAGGGCTCTATCAATTTCTAATTTTATAATTATATCTTTAGTGCCATCTTGATAGTCGCGATCTCTATCCATCTCCATAAACATGATTACTCTGTCAATATTCTCTATCTCTAAGTATTCTTCAAAACGACCTTTGGAAAATATTTCGTCTTTCACGTGATACCCAACCCACGATTGAATTTCACTGCCTTTGTCACCCCGTTCGTTTAAACCATCATAGATTGAGAGAAGTTGCGCTCCTGTTGTTCCAAGATATTTTTCTAATGCAAAATAATCCGTACAATTTCTTCGGATTGCTTCGGTAGAATCAAAATTTTTCTTTGCCTTGTCTCGCCACGACTTCATTTTCGTTAACGCTGCGGGATATTTTTGTGCAAGTCGGCTCATATCAGAGAGCATAAAACTAACGCGGGCACCACTAAATCCTGGACGATTTTCAACACCATGCTCCCAACACCATTCGTAATGTTCAAGGGCTTCTTTGTATTTCTTCTCTGAAACAAGCTCCCCCGCTAATCTATTGCGGAGCATAGGATTATTCTTATCGTTTTCTACTTTCTTCCTTGCGATACTTAACTCGGTTACCCCAGCGATTGCGTTCTCTGCTGCGCCGATAAACTTTTCTGGTGGCTTGTACCCGACAAACCGTCCAACCACCTCTTCGTCACCATTAATAAATACAATAGTTGGATACGCAGAAACATTGAACTTTTTTGCAATTGGACGCAGTTTTTCAGCATCTACTTTTAGTGCAACAGTATTTTCATCTAGCCATTGTTGTACTTTTTCGTCTTTCCAAGTTGTCTTGTCGAGCATCTTGCATGGTCCACACCACGTTGTATAAAAGTCAATCATGACTAATTTGTTTGAGGCTTTTGCTTCTGTAATTGCTTCTTGGTACGACAAATCCATAAATGGTTTTTCTGCAAACGCAGAATGACTTAGAACCAGCGCGATAATAATTCTTGTTATAAACATTCTCTTGCTCCTTTTTTGTTGTTAATTAGCATAACTATAATTCATAATACTTTGAAAAATAATTTTCGCATCGCTTAAGACGAGTAATAGTTGATTCCTTACCAAGAAGAACCAGCGTATCGCCAATCGGAGGGCTTACTGGACCGCCAGCAACTGCTATTCGTACTGGTTGCGCTACCTTTCCAAGGTTGCCATCTGCAATTTCGTCTGCAAGGGCGTGCAAACAGCCATCAATAGTTTCTGCATTCCAGACTTCAAGTTCTTTGAATGCTGTAATAATTGCAGGCATGCGTGACAAACCGCTCACTTCACCTTTGAGCAGAGCTTTCTTCACTGGCTTTGATTCAGGCCACGTAACTGCTTCGTCGTCCTCAATTAAGAACGAGGAAGTAATCGTTGCGTCTTTAAATGTCTTAGATCGTTCGTGATTTGCAGATGCAAAAAGTGAAAACTTATCTAGTTCAGAAAATTCGGGTGCATATTCTTGACACCAAGCAAGTAATCGTGCTTCAAATTCTTCCGAAGACAGTTTCTGCAATGCGTCTAAGTTAAACGCTAGAAGTTTTGCTCTATCAAATTTTGCAGGCGATTTTACAATTCTCTCAAGAGAAAATGTTTCCACCAAGAAGTCCGCATCAAATTGCTCGACATCATTCCCCGGAGACCAGCCAAGCAAACAGAGGTAATTCAATAAAACTTCTGGCATGTAACCAGCTTGTTTAAAATCGTCAACGTTTATTTCTGGAAGTTCGATGCCAAGAGCAAGTGCAAGTTTCGTTGCGTCGTCTGTATCGAGTTGATTGTCTTTAGAAGATTGCCAATTCGCCCACGCATCACTTGAAATACACGTTTCTGGGGGTGATTCGATGTTATTATCACGAACATATTTACGCAACGCTTTATCCTTATCGCGCTTTGACATCTTTGATCCATCGGGATTAAAAATCAATGAGATGTGTGCGAATATTGGTCTCTCAAAACCAAGCGCTTCTTGCAACAGAATATGCTTGAATGTATTGTTCAAATGTTCTTGCCCGCGAATAATGTGTGTCACATTCATCAAAGCATCATCGACAATGACAGCAAAATGATAGGTTGGAAAACCATCGCCCTTAAAAATAACAAAGTCATCAACTTCGCTTCGCTCTACGGTAACATCACCAACAACGCAATCTGTCACCGTAAGTGGACCGCCGTCTGGAACTTTGAACCGAATAACATGCGGCTTTCCCTCATCGAGATAACGCTGAACTGTTTCAGGAGACAATTCAAGTGATGCGCGGTTATAGCGATACGCACGTTTTTCTGCACGTGCTTTTTTACGTTCTTCCCCCAGTTCCTCAGCGGTTTCAAAAGCGTAATAGGCCATCCCAGCATCGAACAACCTTTGCAATTGTTCTTTGTAAATGTCTAATCGTTGTGATTGATAGTAAGGTCCTTTATCGCCACCACCAGTGCCTTCAAATTCAGGACCTTCGTCCCACAAAATATTAAGCCACTTTAAATCATTAAAAAAACCTGTCGTTGCCTGATCACTCGAACGCTTCTGGTCTGTATCTTCGATTCGAAGCAAAAATTCACCATCGTTTGCCTTGGCAAATGCCCAGCAATAAATTGCAGTACGCGCGCCCCCAATATGCAGGTGCCCCGTAGGACTAGGAGCGAACCGTGTTTTAATTTTTGTTGTCATAGTTCTTCAGTAGTTTCTTCTGTAATTTCTTCGGGATTCTCTTTATTCCTATTACGGAGGATGTAAACAGGTCCAGTCAATGCATACGCAATAAAACCGATTGCGACTGTTTCTTGAAACCACCAGATACAAGTAAAAATAATGATGACAAGAAACGCAATGAAACGAAACGATTGTGGTCTTCCCAAATAACGATTCACAAAGTGATCGTATGGGATGCTAGAAACCATTGCAATTGCAGCAAACAACATCACAATTGGAACACCAAAGGCGTACGCCCTTCCAATCCACAAGGTATCTGTTCCTCCAGCTAGGACATGCTGATGAAGTAAGATCAATGCTGCAATTAACCCAGCTGCTCCCGGAGAAGGCATCCCATGAAATGCCATGTGCGTATTGGGACCCTTTGCTGGCTCAGTCTCAACTGTAAACCTTGCAAGGCGAAGCGCCGCGCAACAAACATAGACAGCAGCTATTCCCCATACAACTTTTCCCCAAGGCAAATCAGCATCCGGACCAAGCAGAGTTAGAGACCCATCTGTGCCAAGGTAACTCGAGACAAGCGCGAGAACCATTACTGCAGGCGCCACTCCACAAGTCACTAAATCAGAAAGAGAATCAAGTGCTGCTCCCAACTCGGTAACGCTGTTTGTTAAACGTGCAACTGAACCATCAATGCTATCAAGCAGCATTCCCAAAAAAATTAACGCCCCAGCCATAGTTAATCCACTCCACCCCCAAGGCCCTTGCCATTCGGAGCCCTTGTATGCGTAATGAATAGCAGCAAAGCCTGAGACTAAATTACCCAAAGTAAAGAGTAAAGGCCAAACCCTTTGTGGAGGAAGGACTCTTCGCCTTCTTGGTTTTGGCTCTGATTCTTGATTAAGTTGCTCTACTTGATCCATAAGACCCCGTATTCTACCGTTTCAGCCACGAGGCATAATATTTGCCTCTATAACGATGATTTGCAAAACATCTTCCTTCACAGGACCCCCTAATAACGCCTCACCAAGCCGAACTGGAGGAGAGCCTTCGTCCTGAGGACCTGTGGTTACTTCTGGAGCAAGCAGTGCCACAGCAAGCACGATTGCCTCATCATCTTTGAGCAATGTTTCGAACTCTAAATCAGTAAAAACTTTGCTTTGTAGATGTTCAGAAGAATTCGCAACGACAGAGGATTTGTTTCTAGGTACATGCCAAGTTGGCAATAATTGCAGATAAATGCAGTTCCCATCTTCTCGATTTATTAACCAACTTCGACTCTGCAGAGATAAATATCCTCCACCAATATAGTACGGAATACCTTTTTGAGTAATCAACATGCCTTCTGCATCGATTCGCCTCTGATGTAAATCTCTCCACTTAAATATTTGACCGTGCCAAACATAGTTTTCGTCTATGACTTCGCCCAATGAGGAAATGATTGCAGGAATATCTACAGTTGTAACTCTTCGTAGTTGGATTCCTTCCAACAATAATTTTTCTTGAAGTTGCGATGAAGTGATTGGCTTGCCAAACTGTTCTAGTTTTTGAAAAACATCTCCAATATCTGGTTTAACTTGGTAATTTACAACTGAAATGCCATCAGTTGTTGCACTTATTGTTTCTGTAGCCAATGTAACCTTGGGCTTTTCTTTTTTAATAGCATTGTTCGTAGTTTTTTCCGGTGTAGAACAACCTTCAACTACCACACTAATAACAAAAAGAATAGCTAGATAGTTTCGCATGTATTTACCATGTCAATAAGTTGGCGTAATCTTCCAAAACTTCGACGAGTATGAGGAACAATAATCCTAGGTAACTCAAGGTGATCTCTTTCAGTTGAAAGTGGGGCTGACTTTTGGATTTTACCTGTCCGAATAATGTCTGAGAACGAGTCGTTTAATCTTACAATCGAATCATTTGTTAATTCTGCATTTGTTCGAATTACATAATCAGAACGGACGTACCGGCTTGAATGATAAACTTTGTAAAAGTCCATGATGTGATTTACAGCATCTTGAGGTGTTGTCGCTACATGAAACAAAGATTCATCCTCTTCGCTAATCATCCCGTTCCCAAGTAAATCTTGATGTATGTGTTTCTCCCAATTTACCCAGTAATCACTCCCTTCTCCAGCAATCATCACAACAGGAATAATATTCGACTTCCCGGTTTGAACAAGTGTCAATGCTTCAAACAATTCATCCTGTGTACCAAAACCACCAGGGCACCCAACAACTGCATCAGAGTGAGTCATAAACATCAATTTGCGAGTGAAGAAGTATCGAAAATTAATGAGTTTGGGGTCGCCTTCGATAATTGCGTTAGCAGTTGTTTCAAAAGGGAGTCGTATCGCTAGACCAAAACTCGCCTCGCGCTGTGGCCCTTCATGACCTGCCTTCATAATCCCATCACCCGCGCCAGTAATCGCCATCCAATTTACTTCAGCCATCAACCTTCCAAACTCAGCTGCTGCCTTGTAATCTGGATTATCTTCAGCTGTTCTTGCTGAACCATATATTGAAACCTTTCTAGTACCTATGTAGCGATTAAAGACTTGATAGGCATAACGCATTTCTTTCAATGCATACGTGACGAGTTTAATCTGACCAGAATCGTGCCCCTCCTTTGCCATTTTGAGACAAGTGTCAATCATTTGAGAAATCATCTCTGGACGTGGGTCCTGCGCGTCGTGCTCAGTCGTGAGCGAAATGAGTTCTACTATTTTATCCTGAATAAGTTTTTTTGAAGCCATAGCGTTATTGTATCCCCTTTGAGGCAAAAAATTATTTATCTTGAGGTGTTAGAAATGGAAGAAGGACAACCGCTACTTTTGGGTCAAGTAATTCACCAGTCACATCTATCGAATAGAGTTGATCATTCAATGCACCAATAATATCTCTAATAATTGGAAACCCAGCTCGGGGATGGAGTCTCGCATTAATTTGGAAGGTATCGAAATCGATTGCACCGTCTCCCTCAAGCGCAAGGTCAGAGATATCTAAATCACTACACTGCATTACGATGTCTTCGAGAATAATTCGATCTCCACTGATATAAAAATCAATTTCAGCACCTGAAACCTTTGCTGCAGAAGGCCATGCAAGCTGGAGGACTTTCATAGTTATTAAAGATAGTGGGTCAATTTCAAGGTGTCCATTTTGCACCTGTACCCTTCCAATCCCTCTTCGAGATTCTAGATTGCCCCTCGCCCCAGCAATTGAAAACCATCCAATCAAATCTCCTGTCAAAGAGGCAACAATTTCTTTGTCTTCGTTGTCTTCAAAAGGTGCTAATTCAACACCTGCAATCAATACCTCTATTTCATACTCCTTGTCATCATCTAGCCCCACCCATCCCTGAACAGTCACACCTCCAGTTGATGATTCCCCACGCATTTGTTTGAATACCAGCTGATTATTTTCGGGGTTGAATTCTAAACCTCCTGCAATATCCGTAACAATCCTACCTAGCGTAGATAGTTCATCAAAAGACAATGACAATTCAAGCGCATTGAGTTTATCTCTACTGTAGTGCCCATAAATGTTAGAAACACCTTTTATTTTTTTTAACGGAATGCCCACATCGATTGATGCGTCATCAATCTCAATATCTCCAGCAAAAGAGACTTCGAGTTTGTCCCAAGTTTCACCCTGAAAAGAAACTTTACCATTAGGAAGCGTGCTTCTCCCATCTTGCAATTTAATTGCAACAAGAGTGTCACCAACAACTCCAGGCAAAATCGCAAAAAGACTTTCATCACTAGGGGGACCCGACCAAGTCAAATCAAATTTCCCATCAATTGCGCCACCCGATTCAATATTTCCATCGACAGAGAACTCCCCATCGCCCAATTTCCCAAATAAATAATCAAAATGAATTCCATCATTGCTTATTCGAATGGTATTTCGTTTTGATTTTTTGTTTCTATCAAAAAAAGCCACTGCTTTTCGCTCATGGAATGTAGCGGCTAAAGAATCTGGAAGAATTTCAATACTATAGGAAAGATTATCATTATCTCCTCTTGCAGATAATGTTGCCGCAACAATCCCAGAAGGGTCGATTCTGTCATAGAAATCTACAGCAACTTCTCCACCAACTATTCCTGTAATTGCACGTGTCAATGGCGAGTCGATAACAGCATCATGCCACCTAGCATCAAGCAAGTAGCCAAAATCAGATTGATTTCCATGAACTTCGCCATTGATATCTACATTTCCTTGTTGGGAATCTTCTTCATGAAGTTGAAACTCCATTAAGTCGAAATACACATCTGTTCCATCAACAATTATCGCACCCTCTTCAAGGTTTAAAGTAGTGACACGATTTAGAGCTGAAACTTCCAGGGTCGTGGGAATGATGGTCATATTCAACTGTGAATTGCCATCTATATGTGCCATGCTAATATCAGCATCCATTACACCAGATGGCTGAAGCCATCTCCAAGCGCTTGATAACTTTTTAGAAGATGAATCTGGAAGGACATCAACAAAATTTGGGCTGATTGGCAGAGAATCGCCTTGAATCTTCAAATCAAACTCACCCTTATCAATGTTCAAACTTGCAGTCAGTAAACCATCTTTACATTTACAGGTAACAGCTTCCATCGAAACAGATCCATTTTCTATATGAATTTCTGCGTTAATGTCTGTAAATTTAAATCCCTCAGGCCAAAAAGGACCAGTCGCGTTAATCGCCTTCGCTAACTTTTCATTTGGGCTCGAAACTCCATCCACAAGCCCAATTAAAAAATTAGTACTAATCGAACCATCTTGATTTCCTTTAACAGTGCCAACTGCGTTTAATTTCGAGCTAAGCCCTAATCCTCCTAGCACGCCTGCTGCCAACTCATGATCATCACCTGCCGACTCAGAAACGGCTAACAATAGTGCTGGAGAAATATATTCGTTAAGTAGCTCTAATTTCAAATCTGGTATTGCAGTGCCATCCTCCTGAAAGCTAATAGAACCAGTGATACCACCGACACCAAGTTCTCGACCTTTAAATCGTATTGACTTTGATTCTGGAATATAGAGGCCCTTTGGGTCTAGAGAAACTGTTCCCTCCTTTAACACGACAGGGAAAGGGAATGCTTTATGCAAAATGCCGACATTCTCAAAAGAAATTTCACCAGAAAGTTCTACTCCAGAATTTAATCTACTGTCATGTTTAATATTTAGATCGAGGTCAATATCTCCACCAAGAGAAAATTTTAAGTCGCCTGAATCCTCTAGCAATTTTGCTATTCTCACGAATGCTTCACGATCAATCAATCTATCCATCACATTTGCAATTGGCTTTGACAATGCATCGTGTAACTTTTGATCGAGAGGAGCATCTTCTGCAAACAAGTTTAGATCAACAGAGAGAAAATCATTTGTCGCTTTCACCCCACCATTTATATGTACTTCTGCATCCTCACTACCTAAAGCATTGAGATAAACAATTTTAATATCATTCTGATGAAAGGATATATGAGATTTTATATCTCTGAGCGGATAAGGAAATTTTTCATATCTCCCTGAAGCGCCATCAATAATTAAATCTCCTTCCGCCTCAACTTCTCCGTCTTGCTCTGACCTACCCACCAAAACTTTCGCATTCATTTTCCAATCAGAAAGCTGAAACAATTTTAATATCTGAGCAGCAGCAACCGGAACAATTGTTTCATTTGAATGACCACGCAGTGGCTCAAAATTATTGATTGTAAAAGAGGCTTCAAATGGAGAATTGGACAAAAGCGAATCCATCCATTCTTCACTCTTTTTTGTACCGACATTTTTATAGTTGTCTATTTTTATGTCCGCAGAAAAATCCAAGCCACTATCCATCTCTTGATGAGGAGGAACGAGCAACCCCTGAATTTCTTTGAGATACACAGATACTCCATCATAAACAATGTGGCCGTGCTTTACATCAAGGTGAGCATCACCGTGAACACGTTCAACAACGTTATTCCTAATTGAAGACCAACGGATACCATGTTCCTCTGGTAACTTAAAAGTAATGTCTTCGACTTCAATGGAAAATTGCATCGCTTGTTCAGAATTCCACATCACTTTTAAGCTATTAACATCACCATGTAATTTTGCCTCTTGGCACCAAACCCTTGCCGTTCTGGGGAGCAGGTCCAATATGGAATTGTTAAGTTTTAGTTTGCCAATTTCTGCTTGAAATCCTAAAGGAGAAGTATCAAATGACAAATCAATTTGTATCGAATCTTCAGTATCGACTAACTGCAAGGCAGATTCTTCTTCGCCAAACATCGCTTCTTTAACCGTAAATGTTTTTGTCCCATCTAATATCCAGTCTCCGTTGGTCATCACTCCTGTTTCAACGATTACATTGTTAAGTGACAACTCAGGAATAGCACTCAGCCGTTGTTGGAATGAGGGGTCTCCTTCAGTAGATTCAGCAATTTGTTCTGTACTGACTTCTTTTGAATTCATTAGCGAGGAAAAATTGAATTCCCCAGCATAATCAGATGACTCTGCAAGACGAACACGCAAAGTCTTAACTTCAATTTCAACTATTTTTGGACTAAAAATTGAGCCATCAGAATCGAGTGTAATAGATACATCTTCAAATGAAACCACATTCGCTGCAAGACCATCAACCCCGCTAGCTTTCAGATTAATTTCCTTAACAAAAACATTGGTCCCCCAGTCCCAACTCGTTCCACTTACCCCAACTTCAGTACCAATTTTATTCTGCAGAGATATTGCTACGATTGGAGATAGAACAAAAGACCGAGTCGCCACATAAAAGCTGATAAACGGCAACAATAAAAGAGTAACACATACCCAAGTTCGCCTTCTTCGCCAAAAGGACAAGTCACTCTTAGGAGTATTCATGGTTTTTGGAATGCCGATTGAGCAAGTTCAATTGCTCTCCCGAGCCCAGCCGCTTTATTAATTGTTTCTTTCCATTCCAATTCGGGTTTAGAATCAATAACGATTCCAGCACCTGCTTGAATATCAATTCGCCAACCAGTTTCATCACGCTCGCTCGTTGGAATTACCATTGTTCGTAAAGCAATTGCAACATCCATATCGCCACCAAACCCAATCATTCCAATTCCACCTGCGTAAGGACCACGCTTTGTTGGCTCTAACTCATCAATTATTTGCATTGCACGTATCTTTGGAGCACCACTCACCGTTCCAACAGGAAGCGTAGCCTCTAAAGCATCCCAGCAATCTTTCCCGTCAGCAAGAATCCCAACTACAGTTGAACTTAGGTGCATGACATGGCTATATCGTTCAATATCCATCACTCTCTCGATATTAATCGACCCTAGTTCACAAACTGTTCCGATGTCATTCCTCCCAAGATCGACAAGCATAACATGTTCAGACTTTTCCTTTTCGTCTCCCAATAAATCTGTTTCCATTTCAGAATCTTCTTGCTCGGTCTTGCCACGTCTCCTAGTACCTGCGAGTGGTCGATTCGTAACGTGCCGATCTCGAACTCTGCATAATATTTCTGGGCTCGATGCCGCGAGAATACATCCCTGAGCTTGCAAGTAAATCATGTATGGGCTTGGGTTGACAACCCGAAGTGCGCGATACACTTCAAATGGGTCAACTGCCGATCTGTGTTCAAACCGTTGGGAAATTACAATTTGAAATGCATCCCCTGCTGCAATATATGACTTGCATGTTTCAACAGCTTTTTCAAATGACTCTCTTGACATATTTGAATTCGAAGGAATTTTTGGCGGGCTATTTAAATCAATATCGATTGTGCCAACAGGAATATTGTCGCCTTCCTCCTGTAACTTCATAACAATACGATCAAGTTCCTTATTCGCGTCTTCCCAAACACTATCAGGTGTACTTGTATTTTCATGCATAGCGTTGTGAACGACATGTACTATTTTTGCTACATGATCAAAAACAACAACTGTACGATAGAGAGCGAAATGCAAATCTGGAAGATTACGATCATCTTCTGGAGCACTAGAAAATGGCAAGACAGCCAATTCACTACACCTTGCAATATCGTAACTCGCAAAACCGACCCATCCTCCAATGAAACTTGGAAGAGGCAATTCACCAGTTGCAACTGGATCGGACACCTTCCATTGTTTTGATAATTCTCCTACGAGCTGGAGAGGATTGTCGCTTATTACACTCTCTTGAGTCCCTTTAATCAGATCCCTAATTAAGACCTCATTTTCATATGCGATGACCTCAAGACAAGGGTCTGCTCCTAAAAAAGAGAAGCGCCCAACTTCATCGCCATTTTCCACAGATTCAAAAAGGAAACTTGGTGCAATGCGATCATCAGAGGCGACAAGTCTTCGGTATGCCAATACAGGGCTCAGATGATCTGCCATTATTCGTCTGACAACAGGTATTACATTGGCAGTAGACATAAAGGTTTCAAATGCTTGGGAGTGCATAACCCGAAGTGTAGACCAGAGCGTAGTATGTATCCATGCCTCAAGATGATTCAGTTGTAAAACTTAGTAAAATCAAACGAATCTACTACAAACCCGATGGTTGTGTTCTGGTCGAAGCCCTTCGAGGGGTCGATCTTGACATTCCACGTGGGCAATCCCTCGCAATCATGGGCGCCTCTGGGTCAGGAAAGAGTACTCTGATGAACATCTTGGGATGCCTTGACAAGCCAACTGAGGGCTCCTATTTCCTCGATGGGAACAATGTTGCGATGCTTGATGATACTCAACTCTCCACCATTCGAGGTGAGGAAATAGGGTTTGTCTTTCAATCTTTTAATCTCATACCTCAATTAAGCATTGCTGAAAACGTCGAGGTACCCTTGTATTACCAACGAGTGGCACAATCTGAACGCCGCGAACGGACTAACGATATTCTTAAACGAGTTGGGCTTGCAGATCGAGTTGAGCACAAGCCAGGTGAGTTATCAGGAGGACAGCAACAACGTGCATCTATCGCACGAGCTCTTGTTACAAATCCATCTGTTCTGCTCGCAGACGAACCGACTGGGAATTTAGATTCAAAAACAGGGCATGACGTCCTCTCCCTTTTTGACCAATTGCACGATGATGGATTGACCACGGTTATTGTCACGCATGATGAAAATGTTGGGAAACGCTGCCAGCGTACTATTACTCTTACTGATGGCAACATTGGAACGGACACGCTTAATACATGAGAGTTCTTGGAATAGACCCAGGATTACGCATTGCAGGGTATGGATGCATCGATTACAAACACTCCAATTCAAATCCGTTGGTTGTTGAAGCTGGCGCCATCACCTTGGATACAAAGCAAACTATTTCATTTCGACTCGCACAGTTGTATCACGATATCCAAGAAATCATCGTAGAATTAAAGCCAGATTTGTTAGCTGTAGAAACAGTTTTTACGCATAAACAACAAGTTGCAACTGCAACAATTTTAGGACATGCAAGAGGAGTTATTTTGCTCGCAGGTGTGAATGCCTCTCTTCCACTATCTGAGATTACACCTGCCGAAATTAAAAAGTCTGTTTCTGGTAATGGAAGGGCTACTAAATCTCAAATTCAACAAGCTGTTAAAAATACACTCCAACTCAAAACAATACCAGAACCACCTGATGTTGCAGATGCCCTCGCAATTGCAATTACCGCAGCCCATCGGAATGTGTGACCTGCTTGGCTGTACGCCGTGACGATACGTCACAACGGAGGATTTAACCAGAAATAGCTACTTTTCCCACAGCATGGACTATTTTGCTAGTGGACTCCAATTTGTAAAATATTTTTTAGAATTTGAGAAAAAAGGCAGAATCTTTCACACCATACTTGATTTTGGTTATAATTAAAGCACAACTACTTTTACCCCCGAAAGGGCTCGGTATGGCGCTTGCGTCTACCGGGCCTTTATTTTTTGCGAAGGTGAAACTCAGATTTTACTTCAATTCTTCATAGGGTCAGACCCCTAGAAAGCAGTAAGAGGTAGCACGAAAGAATGTAATCGACTTGAGGATACCTCTTACGTTCCACAGTTTTGGGTCAGACCCGTCGCAGAACGAAGCAATACGAGCTGCAGCAAGCCAAACAACAACACCAGCCCACTACAGAAACCAGAACAGCGAAGGTGAAACTCAGATTTTACTTGAACTCTGCATAGGGTCAGACCCCTAGAAAGCAGTAAGAGGTAGCACGAAAGAATGCAATCAACTTGAGAATAACTCTTACGTTCCACAGTTTTGGGTCAGACCCGTCGCAGAACGAAGCAATACGAGCTGCAGCAAGCCAAACAACAACACCAGCCCACTACAGAA
>JACKQG010001411.1_pt1 | contig 33355 bp, 50 predicted proteins | sample 8237621 | NCBI WGS metagenome assembly JACKQG01 (sample SAMN15677084, study PRJNA649215) | marine metagenome | biome: marine; feature: Black Sea; material: saline water; isolation source: suspended particulate matter (SPM) from the Black Sea western gyre | collected 2013-06-09/2013-06-10 | depth...
TATCAGGGGGCAGAGTCTATGAACTTAATCATGTTCCAGCTTTTCCGTGATCTATACAAAGAGGTGGCGGGTAAGTTGTCAGACCACCTTGGTGAGTGGGTGGTGTTCAATCCTAAACTCGCATTACCGGGATTTCATATATTTCCTGCTGACCCAAAACTTTTATCTGTTACTGGAAACTGGCACTTGGATTCTCCGCATGAAACGCTTGGCCTTGGTGACAAGGACGCTCATGCCTTTACTATTGCGGTGGAGATGCCTACGGGTGGCGGGGGAATGGATTTTAGGTTCGGTGGAGATGAAGATCAATATGTTGAATATAAAGTTGGGGAAATGTTTATTCATAGCGGGATGGTTCCTCACAGGATTGCATCTTATCGGCAATATGTTGAGGGTGATTGCAGGATTACTTTGCAGGGCCATATCGTCAGGGACGGTGAGGATTTAATAATGTTCTGGTGAGGAAGTTATGGGCAAAATGGGGATGGTAAAAAAAAGGGTTTTGGTTAAAGCAGATGAAGCTCCAGAGAAATCGGAGGGCGGTATTTTCCTGCCAAAGCAGAGTGATGTTTCTGAGGATGACAGGCAAATATACAGCCACAGTGGAACGGGTGAAGTGGTGAGCAAGTCGAGTCAGGTTGAAGGCATTGAGGTAGGGGATCGAGTTTTCTTTGGCAATTATGTGGGCGCACCGATCAGGCTTAACGGTGAACAATATTTGATGATGAAGGAAGAAGACATTCAGGCCACGCTTCACTAACTTGGAAAAAGGAGCAATATGGTTGAGACAAGAGTGGAACTATCCGTTGCCCATCTCCCAGAGGGGAGTCTGTACCGCAGAATTGTGGAACAAGCGACAAGGGAGAACATGACCCCGTTAGAGGTTATTTATCTTTTCGCCAAGGAAAAAGGCGGGACACATACTTATATTGCGAGTCCAGAGCATTTTCATGTCCCTGTAAAGGGTTAATAACTAAGGGGTTACGGGTAATCGTACTTTAGCCCCTATTTATTTCACAATAAGTGTTGACAAGGTGAACAGATATGGTAGTATGTATACATGAACAACACGAACACAAGGAGAGATGAGATGGCTTTATTAATATCGGAAAGTTTTTACAAAGTTAAGCCTTTAGAAAAGACAGACCCTGCCCAACAGAATTACCTTGTCCTTAAAGTAGACGAGTGCAAGAACTGGAGTGGAGCCAACAACGGGACTCCTTGCTACACCTACACGAAGTGGAAGCAAACAGATGATGGTTTTGTTTTTTCGCAAACCAAAGGAAGTCGAAAGTTATTTGACTCTATTGACAAGGCATTTAAGGCTGGTGGAATTGGCAAGACAGTTCCATTTTATAATTACCTTGATTCGCCAAGCGTGGGTTCGTACAAAAAAATCATTTCAGAAGGGTGGGGAAGTGACTTGTATTACAAATAATTTAACTGGGGGCTTTGCCCCCGCAACTGGGAGAGATGAGATGAGTATTGAATACAAAGTTTACGACAACAATATGTTGCTACTCAAAAAGTATAAAAAGCCTTTGCAATGGATTGGGGAAGGGAATGATTGGAGAGTAGAGCAAATAATTAACGGAGAAGTAGAGAAAATCTGGGATGGGGGTTGGTCAAAAGCATATGCAGAAAAAACTAAAAAATATCTTGAACGATCTGCTGGACTAGAATTTTTTGACCTATAGAAACTAACAGGGGGCTTCGGCCCCCGCAACTGGGAGAGATGTGATGGAAACGCCACATGATTTTGATTTGATGATCTCTTACATAGATGAAGATGGGAAGAGACAATACGATGTAATAATTCAGGACATGGATAAAAAACATAAAATGTCTGGCAAGAAAATCAAAAACATTATTATTGACCATATTTTGGATATAGCTGTTGATTGGCTATGAAAAGGGAGAGATATGAAAAAGCAAGTTGGACGGCCTTCTACCGGGGGCAAAAGAGTACAGATCAGGTTTAAGAGCGACAAGCAGGTTGAGACTATTCGCAAGGCTGTGGAAAAGCTCAACTCAGGGTCAGATTATAGCGAGGTTACTTTTAACGGTTTTGTTTCGGGGGTAGCGTTTAAGGAGGCTGAGCGAATCTTGTCGAGGGGTTTTAAAGATTGGGCTAATGTTGATGATCTTTAAATGCAAAGAAGCACAACGAATCTTAAAAGTCAGTATGGAAAAATCTGGGATTTAATCAGACTGTACTCCCCTTCTGTACGACCTCTCTGTATTGGCAGAGATTAGCAATATAAGTATGATCTGCTTATGGAAGATGCTTATAAGGTCGAACCTAATATCAGAGAGAAATTAAGCGACAACTTCTATAGGGACGAGTTCGCTTGTCCCCATTGCGGGGTTGCAGATATTGACCCTCTCCTAGTTTTAAAACTTCAAGAGTTACGTTCAACGATAGGCCGATCCCTAGTCATCACTAGCGGGTATCGGTGTCAGGAACATAACGATAAAATTCCTCATTCATCAAAAATCTCATCGCACATTAGAGGGTTAGCGGTTGATATAGCTTGCGCTAACAGCCCTGATCGTTATGAGCTTGTCACTCTTTGCCTAAAGTTGTTTAAGCGTGTTGGCATATATTCGGGCTGGCTCCATGTGGATATTGATGAGGGTGAAGCTAAACCCCAAAACGTAATGTGGTACGGCTAATTTTTGATTTTATCAAAGGGAAATAAGTCATGGACCTATCAAGTATGTTTGCAGATCAATCATGGTTTCAAATAGCAGGGCAAATAGTTCTTGTATTCACGGGACTCACTGGAGCGTTACCAGACAAATTTGTTCAGAAGATTCCGGTACTAGGAACGCTGTGGCCTATTTTTAATTGGCTGGCAGGAAATGTATTTAACAATATTAATCATCCTAAGGGAATGTCTGCTCAGGCTGATGTTGAGAAAGAAATTGATGAGGCGAAAGCTAAGGTTAGGGAGCGTAACGGTATGCCTGATGTTCTTGACGGGCTGTAGTAGTTTAGGGATGCTTTCTGAACTTGCCGCACCAGTCGCTAATTTTGGGCTAGGTCTTTATAACGCTGACACTTATGTGACCAAAGATTGCCAATGGTATGAACCCGTTTGGTTTTCTAAAGAAACAAAAGAGTGGCTAAAGAAAGCCAAGCCTCCCACAGTTGTCATATCTGACTTGGGGAAGGTTTCTTATAACAATGATTTAGCTTTAGAACTGTGCGAAGACATGGAAAAGGGGAAACAAGATAATGAAAAAACCAACTAAACCACGAAAGCCTCGGAAGCCAAAACCAGGGTATTAATTCCAACGGTTAAGAAGGTGGCAGGGTTACAAATTACAAAAGTAAGGGTTGAGAGATTGGGTGTAGAAATTATACATGATGCGAATGATGTCATCTTTTCAGGGGATATTTCCTCTTCATTACCATCAATGGTCGAGTCAATGCTTTCAGTCTCGGATGTGTTGGTAAAAGATTTAGATGGGGTGAGTCGGTTTCATGCACAGAGGTTTTATGTCAGATCAGCAGGAGCGAAAAAGAAACGTGAGTGAACTTGAACAAGCACATAAACTGACCGAAAAGCAGAAAGTCTTTTGCCGAGAGTATCTGGTTGACCTAAATGGCGCACAGGCTTATATCAGAGCAGGTTACAGCGAGAACGGAGCGTCCGAGGGTGCTTGCCGATTGTTAGGGAATGTTAGGGTTCAGGAATTTATAAAAGATGGCTTAAAAGAGCGTGAGAAGCGAACAAAGATCAGTGCTGATGACCTATTGCAGTTCTGGCATGACCTGACTTACACACCGATGGATGAGATGTTTGACCAAGGGCCAGATGGAACTTTGGTTCCTAAATCTTTTGACCAAATGACGGTCAGAGCAAAGCGTTGCGTCAGTGAAATGAAAAGTCAATTTGCATCAGATGGCACAGGTTGGCAATCCATTAAACGGCTAGATCAGATTAAAGCATCAGAGATGTTGGGCAAGAGTCTTGGGTTGTTTAAGGACAAGCTAGAAGTCAGTGGTGGTGAGAAACCCATCAAGGTCTTAAACATTATTGGCGTTGTTGCAGATGATGGGGAACTTGTCCCAGAGGGAGAATATGACCGAGACTTTAATTGAAGAGGTAAGCGTTGAGATACCTGAGCCGTTTATGGATTTATATTCGGCTCGCAGGTACAAGGCTTTTTATGGTGGGCGTGGATCAGCCAAGTCTCACTCTTTTGCTAAGGCTCTACTGTGTGAAGGGTACGAAAAGAAATTAAGGATTTTGTGTGGCAGAGAGGTGCAACGCTCTATTAAGGATTCGGTCAAGCTGTTACTGGATGACCAGATTGAGATTCTAGGGTTGGGAGATCATTACACTTCTTTACAGAACGAGATCAGGGGTGAGAACGGGACGGTGTTTTTGTTTGCTGGTCTTGGGGCGATGACTACGGATCAGATTAAGTCGATGGAAGGCATTGACAGGGTTTGGATTGAAGAAGCCCAAACGATTAGCCAACGATCTTTGGAAGTGTTGATCCCGACAATTAGAAAGCCGGGGAGTCAGTTGTGGTTTAGTTGGAACCCAAGAAACGCAAACGATCCAGTTGACAAATTATTTAGAGGACAGGTCACTCCAAACAACGCAGTTATTAAGAAAGTAAATTTTGACGCTAACAAGTTTTTTCCGAAAGAACTGAACGATGAAAGACTTTTTGACAAAGATCAGAAAAGAGATAGATACGCTCATATCTGGATGGGTGAGTATGAGCCAACGGCTATTGGAGCGATTTGGGATCGTCAGACGTTTCATCAAAACAGGCGTGAAGAATTACCAACGATGGGCAGGATCGTTGTCAGCGTTGATCCAGCAATTTCCTCTGAAGAAAAGTCTAACGAACATGGAATTATTGTTTGTGGTCTGGGCGATAGCGATAAGCGTGGGTATGTGCTTGATGATGTATCTCGACAGGGAACACCTTCTCAGTGGGCTAACCGTGCCATAAGCGTTTTTGACAAATGGGAGGCTGATGCAATTGTCATTGAGATTAACCAAGGTGGGGATATGGTGCGTCATACACTGGAGAGTATTAGGCCGGGGATTCCCATTGTCGAGGTCAGGGCAACTAGAGGTAAACATATTAGGGCCGAACCCATCAGTTCTTTATACAGCTTGGGACGGATCAGTCACATTGGTACTTTCCCTGAACTAGAAGACCAGATGTGCCAGATGACGGCAGGAGGTTATGCAGGGGAAGGTTCACCGGATCGGGTCGATGCACTTGTCTGGGGATTCACTCACTTGTTCCCGAAGCTAGTGGAAAGGCCAAGTGTTACTAGGAAAAGACTAACGCCCCGTGGGGCTACTGGGTGGATGGGCTAATGGGACAACTAAGCGACAGTTTGATGCAACCAAAAAAACAAAAAAAGCTAGTGCTAGGCAAACGATCTGGGTTGATGACTACGGAAGGAAGACCAGCTTATCATAATAACTTTGGTGGTATGTCTACAGAATATTCTATTGGGGTGAAAAACCCTAACATCAATAATGGGGAATTAACCCATATTCCTAGCATTTATGATGGAAAGCTTCTTATGACACCAGATGGCGAGATAGATGAGGACGCAATAGCGCAAATCATTATTGACAACGGAGGCATAGACCCAGAAACAGGTAGATTTATCACTCCCGGTGGCGATCCCGAAGCAAGGTCGCAAGGGCTAAAGCTAATAAAGCAAATAGCAAGAAAGCCTGAAGCGGCATATCGGCAGTCTCGCCCTAGTAGTCTTTCCGGGTGGTTAGTTGAGGGCATGGGCAGGTGATAATGAATAACACAGAGCTTAATCAAGCAGAAATGATTGGCAAGCTAGAAAAAGCAGTTTCGGACACTAGCAGAAGTATGCTGGGGCTTAAAAACGAATACTACCGCTTGAAAGATATTCAGGCAGATTTGAGATACGAGTTGAGGAAAGCAAAGCAAACAGACATGGATTTGATTAAATGACTTTCGCAGAAATGTTAAGAGGCAGTCCATTAAACCAGCAACGCATGGCTGATGATAACGCCATAAACTTAGCGGGTATGTTGGCAAGAGGTAGAGCCGGGACTGTTAGGCAAGAGCCGAACATGGTTGAACGTGGTCTTTCCAATGTTAAGAGATCATTTTATGGTGACAAAAATCTATACGGCAATGACCCAATAAACCCAAGTGTTCTTGATTCCCAGTATGTCAGTCCAGAGATGGCAGAGGGGGCTGTTCTGGATTTCGTAGGTGGCCCAATGACCTTTGCGGGTATTGGCTCAAGGACGGCAAACAAACTGGCATTGCAGAAAGCACAAGACTTAGCAGGGCAAGGTGTCAACCGCAAGCAGATATGGGATGAGACAGGTTGGTTTAATGATGTTGATAACAAATGGAAGTATGAGATTGATGATAGTGGGATGACGGTACATGATTTTAGACCTACAGGCGGTGGTGTTGTAATCCGGCATCCAGAATTACAAAAAGCCTACCCTGAGTCTTTGAATACCAAGGTTGTCCCTACGCAAAATGTGGGTGAGGGTGAGGGAGCGTTTCACCCAGCTTACGACTACGGGAGTATGACGGGGCATAAAGGGGCAATCCTAGTTAATGATAAAAAGATTCCACCTAAAGATGTATTCGCCCATGAATTACAACATATGTGGCCTCAGACTCAAGAGGGTTTTGCTAGAGGGGGCAACCTACACAGTGATGGCTTGTTTTCGGCTGACAGAACTGGCTCTGCTTTAATGGCTAATACTGCGAGGAAGATACAAAAGTGGAGTGCCTTACACCCAGAAGCATTAGACAAGTTACAAAAAAGAACCCCTGCCGATGTATGGGATCAGGCTGTTAATTGGGCTGGTACTAAAACGGAGCAACAGCTAAATGCGTTGGATATTGACCCTCAGTTTGAAGCATACAAACGCCTCGCTGGTGAAGCCGAAGCCAGAAACGTGCAAACACGAATGGACTTCACCCCAGAACAGCGACAAGCACAGCCACCTTGGGAAACTCTTGATGTGCCAGAGGAAGAGTTGCTTGTGAGGATGCTAAGAGGCGAATAGTTTTTAAATGTAGTTGAAAAGGATTTCCAAATGGCAGAAGTCAAAGAAGAAGAAAAAAAAGAAGAGCAGAGTCCCAGACCTAAAAAGGGCGATGCCAATAAAGAAGCTGACATCATTAAGGGTGCAACGGAACGATATGAGGAATCGCAAGATGGTTCTGACTTCAACCGCACTCGCTATGAAGAAGATATAAGTTTTGGTCGGTTAGGTGAGCAATGGCCTATTGAGTATAGGCGTCAACGTGAGCTTGAGTCTCGGCCTTGCCTTACGATTAACAAAATCCCTCCTTTTGTTCGTCAGGTTGTAAACGATGCTCGGCAGAATAAACCGGGAATCATTGTTTCCCCTGTAGACAATGGTGCAGATGTGGCAACCGCAGAAGTTATCAACGGTTTGGTTCGTGCTGTTCAAAGAAACTCAAATGCTGACGTTGCCTTTGATACTGCTCTGGATCATGCGGTGTCGGGTGGCTTTGGTTTCTTTCGCATTGGAATCCATTACTCTAGCCCTGAGTCTTTCGACCTTGAGGCAAGAATCCACAGAGTACCGAACCCCCTGTTAGTTCACTGGGATGTTAATTCTACAGAGTTTGATGCGAGTGATTGGAACTATGGTTTCGTAAGCGACTTCTTTACCAAGGATGAGTTTGAGACCCAATGGCCTGACCGTGAAGCCACTAGTTTCCAAGGTGATGAGCGTGGTGCAGTTAGTCATTACAGTACGCATGATGAGCAGATTCAAGTTGCAGAATATTTCCTTAGAGAGCCAGTTAGCAGAAAATTACTTGAGTTGGATAACGGCATGGTTATCCGAGAATCATCTTTGACCGATGAAGGCAGGATGCTGATGCTGGTCGAGAATGTAAATATCAAGCGTGAAAGAATCGTACAGACTCACAAAGTAATGCGGAGAGTTTTAAGTGGTAAGGATGTTCTGGAAGAAGATGAATGGCCCGGTGAATCAATTCCTATCTGCCCTGTTTGGGGTGAGGAAATAGTTCACGAGGGACGCAGACATTTCAAGTCAATGATCCATGATGCTAAAGATTCCCAGATGATGCTTAACTTCTGGCGATCAGCTTCTACTGAATTGGTAGCACTTGCCCCAAAATCTCCGTTCATTGGGCCTAAAGGATTTGTTCACCCAGATGACGCAGAGAAATGGGAGTCAGCAAACACGAGAAGCCACGCTTATCTTGAATACGATCCATCGTCAGGTGGTGCGCCAACAAGACAGCCTTTTAGTGGCGTACCTAGCGGAGCAATAAACGAGGCAATGTTGTGTGCAGACGACATGAAATCCATAACCGGGATTTTTGATTCCGCATTAGGAGCTAGATCAAATGAAACTAGCGGAAAGGCTATCCTTGCTCGGCAGAAAGAGTCTGATGTCTCTAACTTTCACTTTGTGGATAATTTGTCTAGGGCGATTCAATACGCTGGCAGATGTCTGGTCGAGATTATACCTAGCGTTTATACGGCAAGGAATACGCTGAGAATTATAGGGCCAGATCAAAAAGAGAAAGTGGTTCAATTGGTCAACTCTAATATGGAGAACCAACAGCAACCAGCCCAAGTAAATGAAGAAAACGAAATACAGGAAAAACTATATGACCTGAACACTGGTCGATACGATGTAACAGTTAAAGCGGGGCCGACATACGAATCTCAACGTGAAGAAACGAGAGAAACCTTGATTGAGATTATGAGACAAGTACCCGGCTCTGCTGAATTTATTGGTGACGTTTTATTAGAACACATGGACTTTGAAGGTGCTGAGAAAGTTGCCGAGAGGATGAGGATGGCTACACAGCCACAACCTCAACCACAGCAAGCACCTCAAGTTCCAATTGACCCGAACACTGGGCAACCAATTCAACCACAGGGACAGCCTTTGCCACCGCAGGGAATCCCTCAACAGTAAGGAATTAAATTATGAACGACTCAACATCCACAGACGGAATTGAGACAGATACAGAAGTAAGCACTGAAGAATCGCACACAGAAACCATTGACACTGACGTTGAGGATTCGGAAGAAAACCTTGATGAAAATGAGGATGGCTACACTGATGATGATGAGGATGCAGATGAAGATGTACCGGAATATAGAGAATATGATTTCGGTGGTAAGAAGTTTCAAGTAAACAAAGATGCGTTGTCAGATGAGGAATCGGAACAATTTGAGTCCTACGGGAAAGGGTTGCAATCCGATTACACAAAGAAAACGCAAGAATTAGCAGAGCAGAGAAAGCAAATTGAAGCCAGAGAACAATCGGCTGAGAAACTTTTATCTCTGCAAGGTGACACCCTAGACATTTACTCAAAAGGTCTAGCTATTCGCCAAGAACTTGCCCAATTAAACGAAATCGACCTGAATCAGCTTTGGCAATCGAATCCCGATCAAGCTAGGCAAATTTCAGATGCGATCTCGCAAAAGACAAAGGAGTTCAATGCAACAGTTCAACAGGTAAGTGCTAAAGAGGGCGAGATGGCCCACACCAAGCAAGCGGATCGTCAGGCTAGAGAAATTGAGGGTGAGAAAGCTCTTAACGCCAGAATCCCGCAGTTTACCGAAAAAGTGGGTGATGTAATCGACTACTTCTGCAAAACCTATGGTGCTGACAAAAAAGCAACAGAGGCAGGGTGGCGATCCGATCCAGTAGTTACCGAACTTGCATATAAGGCGATGATGTTCGACAAGATGAAGGCAAAAGTCAAAAAGGGTAGCAAGGTTAATCCAGCTACAGCAACAGAATCAAAGCCTGTTAAGGGAAAAGGTGGCAGACACAAGAGCAACACTCCCACAGATAAAGATTCTGCTAAGGATTGGCTTGCAAAACGTAACGCTCAAATAAGAAAAAGAACGGGATAGCCCGTTTAATAATATTTATTAAAGGAATAACACACAATGGCAAATGCACTAATAACACCTACCGCAGTAACCCGTGAAGCATTGCGGATTCTCCATCAGAAGCTCAATTTTGTTGGAAATATCAATCGACAATACGATGACCGCTTTGCAAAGAGTGGTGCAAAAATAGGCGATTCTCTTAGCATCAGATTGCCAAATGAGTATGTAGTTCGTACCGGGACGGCTCTATCTGCTCAGGACACAACGGAAGCAACCGAAACCCTGCAAGTTGCAACGCAGAAAGGTGTTGACCTGAGTTTCTTGTCTTCCGATCTAACAACCGATCTGGATGACTTCTCTGACCGTATTCTCAAACCTGCTATGTCAGTTTTGGGTGCGGCTATCGAAAGTGACGCTTTGTCAATGTATAGGGACGTTTCTAAAGAAGTGTCTGACATTGGTGCGGCTTGTTCCATCGCAGATGTTCTCAACTCTAGCAAAGACCTGACAGACTCTTTGGCTAGTGATGATCGTTGTTTAGTCCTGAACACTCAAGCAAATGTTGATTTGGTTGACGCTCTCAAAGGATTGTTTAACGATCCTGCTAAGTTGTCTGAGAACTACCGTAAAGGCATGGTTGCTAATAACTTCCTTGGCTATACGGACGTTTACCAAAACACCTTGATGCCGATACACACCACAGGAACCGATGATGGAACCGGGGATTATCTTGTAAATGGGGCAAGTGAAAGCGGAGCAAGCATTACCGTTGACACGGGTGCAGGGACATTAGTTAAAGGCGACATTATTTATTTCACAGGAGTTAATAGTGTTCACCCTGAAACTAAGGCCGACACTGGCATTTTGAAACCGTTTGCGGTAGCGGCTACAACCGGAACCTCTGCAACGGCTATTACCATTACACCTTCACTGGTTGCATCAGGAGCCAAGCAGAATGTCACGGCTGTACCTGCAAACAATGCCCCAGTATTGTGTGTTGAGTCTGATCGGTCAACCGCAGTTGCGGCAAGTGCTGATTACGGTATCTCGCTGGGATTCTCTAAAAACGCCTTTGCTTTTGCAACGGCTGATCTAATCATGCCGAAGGGTGTGGATTTCTCAGCCCGTGAAGTGATGGACGGTATCTCAATGAGAGTTGTTCGACAGTACACAATTGCTGATGACAAGTTCCCTTGTCGTCTTGATGTTCTTTATGGATATAAAACTATCCGAGAGCAAGAGGCAGTTCGTATCGGAAGCAACTAAGGAATGTTGGGGAGTGCTTGCAAAGGCTCCCCTCCATCTTCAATTGGAGATAATGGATAGAGCATGGCTAACTTTTTACAAATAATTCAAAATGCGGCTGATGAAATAGGGCTTGCCCAACCTGCTTCTGGTATTGGCAACAGCAATGTGGAATCGTTAAAGCTAGTTCGTTACGCTGACAAGGTTGGCAATGCGTTAATGAAATCTTTTCACTGGCAGATTCTTACCAAAGAAAAAACATTCACATCAGTTGCTACGGAAACGCAAACATCAACAATCCTTGAGGCTGACTTTGACCGATTTGTTCCAGAGACATTTTGGGATAGAACTGGTGGGTTTTTAATGACCGGGCCTATCACCCCTAAAGAATGGCAAAACCTTAAGGCCACAGGATACAGCAACGCTGGAGCAAGAAAGTTTAGGTTACGGGGAGATTCTATTTTAATAATCCCTGTTCCTACAGCTGGACTCGCATACGCCTATGAATATATTTCTAATAAGTGGGTGGATGTTGCGGCTACAGGCTCACCAAAAGTTGCTTTCACTTTAGACACTGATGTTCCTTTGCTAAATTCAGAGTTGCTCACTCTTGGAATAATTTATGAATATTTAGAAGGTGATGGGTTGCCTTCTGTATCTGCGGCAAAAACATATTTGGATATGTTTAAGCTACTTGCGAAAAACGATCAACCGTCCTCTGGGACATTGCTTGCTGGTGATATTTTTGCAGGGAAACCAACAGGAGGGACGACAATACTATGACTCTTGGCGTTGCACGAACAAAACCTGCGTCAGTTTCTAAGACCTTACCTGCACCAACAGGTGGGTGGGATACCCGTCACGCACTGGCTTCCATGCCATCAGACAATGCGGTTATCTTGGACAACTTTTTTCCTGAAACTGAACACGTTACTTTGCGAGGTGGTTCTATTTCTCACGCCACTGGAATGAGTGGCAATGTGGAAACACTGATGGAGTATGCGCCACTGTCAGGTAACAACGAATTGTATGCTTGCAACAACGGAAACATTTACGAGGTTTCAGATGCGGGGTCAGTGGGGTCAGCAGTTGTTACAAGTCGATCAAACAACAAGTTTCAGCATACTCAAATTGGTACGGCTGGCGGTCAGTTTCTATTTGCTTGCAATGGTGAAGATACCCCTCAAACTTACAACGGTTCTGCATGGGCTAATTCAACGGTGTCAGGTCCGACTATTGCCAATTTGATTTGGTGTACAACTCACCAAGCTAGAATATTTTTTGGAGAAAAAAACAGTCTTTCTTTCTGGTATCTAAGCACACGAACTATTAACGGTGCGGCCTTAGAGTTTCCCCTTGATGGTATCTTTAAAAAGGGTGGCTTTATTATGGCGATGGGTAGCTGGACTAGGGACGGTGGTTCTGGCCCTGATGATGTAGCCGTGTTCTATTCTAGTGAAGGTGAGATTGCAGTTTATTCTGGCACTGATCCATCCAGCGCAAGCACATGGGCTTTGGTCGGTGTGTTTCAACATGGCAGACCTGTTGGCAGACGTTGCATTACAAAGGTTGGAAGTTCACTCGCTTTAATTTCAGAGAACGGCTTTCAAGATGTTTCAAGTATTCTTTCGGTGGACAGAGCATCATCAGAGAATGTTGCTATATCAAAACAAATTAATGATGCGGTGAACACTGCGGTTAGGAGTTACGGAACGCTGTTTGGTTGGCAACCAATACTGTTTCCTAGATCACAGATGTTAATTTTCAACATTCCGATCAGTGCCACAGAGATGCACCAATATGTTTTCAATTCTTTAACGGGTGCGCCTTGCAGGTTTATTGGGCTTAACGCTCTTTGCTGGGGAATGATGGGCGATAAAATGTTTTTTGGCAAGACTGATGGCACTGTGCATGAGTTTGACGGTGTTGATTCTAACGGAGACACTTACGCCTCAGATAATGGTACTGCGATCACTGGTGATGCAATGGCGGCTTTTAATTATTTTGGATCGAAAGGAAGTGAGAAGGCTTTCAAGTTAGTCGAGCCAATTTTCTCAAGCACAGGAAATCCGAACCCAGCCCTTGACTTGAATGTTGATTTCACCACTTACGCCCCTGTCGGTCAACCTCAGCCTTTGCCTAACAGTGCAGGTCAGTGGGGTGTTGCCAAGTGGGGCGTTTCGCTCTGGGGAAGGTCTAACCAAATATTCAAAGGATGGTTGGGAGTTCGTGGTCATGGGCGGTCAGCAACTTTAAGAGTGCGGGTTACAACTACTATTTCAAGACCGTCATGGATTTCCACTAATTACACTTTTGTCAGAGGTGGGCAGATTTGACAGATATACAAAAATTGTTTCCTAGAGACATTAGGGACAGGCCAGCAAAAGAAAAAATCAATGTGGTGATTGATTGTGTTGCTGGAGACATTCAAACCCCTGCTGGTAGTTACAATGTTTTGACAACAGACGGAATTATTTTAATGGCAACCGGGACAGCAACATTATTCACGGCTGTAGGAAACAAAGATCAGAGAATTATTGTTAAGCGTTTGGCAGGGGCCACAATAACTATTGATGGCGCAGGATCGGAAACGATTGACGGGGTTACTACTAAAACGCTATCAAGCCAATATGAAACCTTAGAAATTGTTTCAGACGGGGCGAACTGGCACGTTATATGAGAGCAATACCGACATTGCTTTATGGACATTCTGATGAGGTTTCTGAGTGGGTATCTCAGCAAATACCGGAAGTTAACAACGGGTTTAACGAAGCAACGGCAATAGGCGTTATTTCGCAGGGTAAGTTAATCGCAGGAGTTGTTTATAACGAATGGCAACCGGAATATAAAACCATGCAGTTAAACATTGCGGCAACAAATCCAATGTGGGCAAGGAAAGAAGTGATAAGAGGGTTGTTAGCATACCCATTTTGTCAGGTTGATGTTTTCAAGTGCTGGCTAACAATTGCATCAGACAATAAGAAATCTTTAAAGATGACAGACCATGTGGGATTTACTAAAGAGGGAATCATGGCTCACCAGTTTGGAAAGAAACGCCACGCTGTTATCAAGCGAATGTTCAAACCGGATTATGAAAGAATGTGGAGATAGAAAATGATTATAGTTTCTGAGTTTAATGAATCAACCGAGCCGGAATTTTGGGGCGTGGCTTATGATCTAAAATGGATGGGAAGGTGCATAGATCAGGGGAAAGGTGGAGGCTCTGCTCCTGCACCCCCTGCCCCACCTGATCCAGTAGCAACGGCACAAGCTCAAGGTGCGGCTAATAAAGAAGCGGCTATTGCTTCCCAAGAGTTGAACATGATTAACCAGCTTAGTCCTTATGGTAATCTGTCGTTTGACCAAACGAGAACCACAGCGTCCGGGACTCCGCAATATACAGCAACGACAACTCTTAGCCCCTCCGGTCAGAAACAGCTTGATTTAACTAATCAGGCGGGAGAGTTATATGGTGAGACTGCAAACGAGCAACTGCGCCAAGTAGCAGGGCAGTTATCAGCCCCTATCAATTATGCGGGTTTAGGGCAAGCTCCAACGGCTGACTTAAGTACGCTGGGGCAAGCTCCCACGGCAACTTTTAGCGGGTTGGGTACGGCTCCGGTAGCTAACGAGCAGACAAGGCAAGCGGTACGGCAATCAATTCAAGACCGGGAGCAACCTTTTCAGGACAGGCGATTAGACCAGTTGCGAACACGCTTAGACACTCAGGGTATTGCCGAAGGTTCTAAGGCTTACAGTCGAGCTATGGATGATTACAATAGAGGCGTAGCGGATTTTAGCTTAGGGGCTGACATAGATGCGTTAAACCAAATGTCTCAATTGTACGGACTAGAAGCTGACCAGAGGGGTCGAGCTACTAACGAGATTGGACAGCAGTTTGATTTTGCCAACCAAGCAAGAGATCGAAGGCTTAGAGATATTGAAGCTCAGTATGCTTTGGATGCTAACGCAAGAGACAGGGCTGTAAACGAATTAGTACAACAGCGACAAATTCCTTTGAATGAGTTAGCGGCAATGTTGTCTGGTTCGCAAGTTCAAGGCCCATCATTTATCAACACGCCTCAACAGACAATGCAAGCTGGTGATATTGAAGGTGCAACTTACGCTAATTATCAAGGAGCGTTGAATAATTACAACACGCAACAGCAAGCAAGAAGTTCTGCTAAAGGTGGCATGGGTAACACTATAGGATCGTTAGCGATGGCAGGAGCAACAGCATACTAATGGTTATTCACTTTAGCGGGGGAAAAGATAGCTTGGTTGTTTTGCATAAATACAAAAATGACCCTAGTCTAGAAGCTGTGTTTTTTGGTGACACTGGTTCTGTATATCCGCACATGATCCAGTTTGTTCGTGAGACTTGCGAAAAGTTTGGCGTTCCTCTGGTAATGGTAAAGCCCGAAAAAGATATGCACTCTTATCAAGATGAGCATGGACTGCCATCAGATATGGTTCCCGTTACTCGCTCCCCTGAGTTTGCCCATGTAGCCAAAGGCAATAAACAGAAAGTGCAATCGCACATTCAATGTTGCGGGAATATGCTATGGAAGCCTTTGTATTTCGCAACTTTGAAAACTAAGGACAAGATTGTGTTCAGGGGGATTAAAGACTCAGACGAACATGGGACTCTTCCAAATGGGACGGTAGACGAGAACGGTGTCAAGTGGGTAAACCCAATATGGGATTGGTCGGATGATGATGTTTTTGCTTATCTTAAAGAACATAATATTGAGATACCAAAACACTATAAAGATGTGAACGCAAGTTTCGATTGTTGGATTTGCACAGCCCACATTCATTCGCCCACTGACAAAGCCCGTCTTGTGTGGACAAAGAAAAACTACCCGACATATTGGAGAGCAATAACTAACCGCTTTAAAAAGTTGAAGCAAGCAATCACCGAAGAAATGACCGTTATCAATCAATCAATAGATTTCGTTTTAAATAAATAGAGGTATTTGCATGAGAGGAAGAAGACGAGGGCTAGGACTAGGAAATTACACATTAGGTGATAGATACATCACCCCTGACAGACGCTTATCGCAATCGCTTATTCAACAGGGTTCTAGGGGTGGCCCTTCAAATTCTTGGCAGGAAACGATGGGCAGAATAGCTCAACAACTTGCTGGGGCTTATATCGGATATAAAGACCAACAAAACCGTAATGTAGCTAACCAAGCCTTTGCCAAAGTTGAGCCTGATTCGTTCAGACCACCTACTGATGCAGAGGCAATGGCTACACCGGGGATGCGAGACTTAGAGTTGTCGGCCATGACGGGAATAGCAGGTGATGGTCGAGGCCAGACGGTCACGGCTCCGCTTCCTGACGATCAGCTTATGGGGCAGGGCAACATACCTGACATTATGGAAAAAATTGGGCGGTACAACCAAAACATGGGCAAACCGGGTGCGCTTGGTGATGAGATTCTGCAACAAGGTCTTGACCTTCAGACACAGAAATTTAACCAAGAAATGAACCAATCCAGACAAGCAAGCAATGTTCCTCGCCCAAGAGACTTTAAAGCAGAACTGGCCCAAGGGATGCAGGGCTACCAGCAAGACCCAAGCAACCGGGTGATGAACGAAAAAATGCCTCAGATTGAATATGCCATGCAGAACTTGAGAGGTCTGGAGAACAACCCATACGCTCAACGGTTATTGCAAGGCTTGATGATGAACCAAATGAACACCGATGCGGCTTCACGTTTGGATGCGACTGCTAGAGAACGGCAACTTGCTGATGCCGCAAGAACCAGAGGGTTTGCTGTTGAGGATGCGATAAGAGATAGGGGTTATTCGGTTGAGGATAGGGACTTACTAGCACAAAACAAAATTGATGTTAAAGATGCGGGTTTAGGGACAGGGCCGTTTCAAGGCACATCGCCATACGCCCAAAACTCAAACATATTATTAAACGGTGATCCAAGCACCCCAGTTTACCGAGCCGCATATAATAAAATGGCTACATCTAAAAACACACTTGACCCGAACACAGGTCAGATGGTGAGCGTTTCCCCTGATATGAGTGCATTTAGGCCACCTACAGGCGCACCCACAAACACCGCACCGCAAGGGCAAACACCGGGACAGCCTAGCATTTCTGTGACAGAAGGCCAAGGGAGAACAAAACCATACCCTGAGTTCCAATCTAAGTCAGCAGGTTTTTATAACAGGATGATGGATGCAAACTCAGAGATTGACAATCTTTTTGCGGGGAAAGACGGAAAGCAGGGAACGCCTGACGATCTAAAAATTGAAGATGTTTATAATTGGCGTGAGTACGCCAGTGACAATGTTCCATTTATCGGAAATGCACTTACTAGTGATAATTTTCAAAGAGCGCAACAAGCCCAAAGGAATTGGGTTTCTGCGAATTTGCGACTTGAATCAGGGGCGGCAATTCCACCAGAAGAAATGGAAATGGAATTTAAAAAATATTTCCCATCCTACGGTGACGGTGATGCAGTAATTCAGCAGAAAGCAAGAGCTAGAAAAAAGGTTGAGCAGAACATGAGAACACAAAGTCAGGGTGCTTATGAGTCAATGTATGGGGCGGGAAAGAACACCCCCCCCTCTGACACCCCGCAACCTCCAAGCGGATTTAAGGTGGTGAACTGATGACTAAATTAGCAGTCAACGAACAAACAGGAGAGGCACTTTACCAGACTGATGCAGGTGAGTGGAAACCTGCGAAAATGGCAAAGAATGACTCAGGGCAAACAGCATTTTTTAATGGTAACGATTGGGAGATTATAGATAGGCGTTCTGCTCCCAAGCCAGCACCAGAACCAGCAGATGCTCCTTGGCAGGAGGACGTTAAAGGTTTCATCCGTCAAGTAGGTAGCGGTGCTACTTTTGGCATGACGGACAAGTTGGCTGATGTCACTCAAGAAGCTGAAAATTATTGGCGTGGCAAACTTGGAATGGCTCCGTCTGAAAACACTAAAACAAGTAAGCAATTACGAGATCAATTCACAGAGCAACACCCGGTAATTTCTACAGGGGCTTCCCTTGCGGGTGGCATACTAAACCCTGTTGCAAGGGCAACTGGTAACTGGGCAATGGCAGGGAAAGGTTTACCAGCGAAAATGATTAAAAGTTCTGGTGTAGGTGCGGGGTTAGGTGGAGCGCAAGCAATTGGCGAATCTGAAGGGCCACTGACAGAACGGTTAAAAGCTGGCAAGGATGCGGCTATTATTGGTGGGGTAGTCGGGCCATTAGTCCCTGCGGCTATAAGTGGGGGAGCTAAGTTTATTGAAGGGGCTAAAAATCAGATAGCTAGACTTTCACCTCAAATGCAACTTGACCAAGCATCAAGGCTAATGAACAAAGCAATATCTGATGATGGATATACAATGGAATCGGCACTGAAAAAACTTAGAGAGCTAGGCCCAGCATCAACGCTTGCCGATCTTGGCGATAATACGAGATCAGTTCTCCGTGCTGTTTATGACAGAGGCGGTGAAGGCGCACAAAAAGTTGCTCAGTATTTTAGCAAGCGACAAGGTGGCTCAATGATCCCTGAAGATCAAGCGGGTTCTGGATTGCAAACAGGCCATGCGGCTGGGCGAGTTAAAGGCATGATTGATGATTTAGGGTTTGGAAAGTATCACGACAAACGAACACTCGACAAATTACAGGAAGAAGCGACAGACCTTTACGGTAAGGCGTACTCTGCAAACCAAGTTGTTGACGACCCTGTTATCAACTCCCTTTTAAACAGGGAGGGCATGGGCGAAGTAATGAGCAAGGCCAGAGAAGGTATGAGGCTTAGGGGGGAAAATGTAAGCAAGTACAACAAAGAAGCAACCGATCAATTCATTGAGGGCGGTGGTGTTGGGAAAGTAGGCGAAGGCTTAAAGCTAAAGTTTCTCGACAAGGTGAAACGAGTTTTATACGACATGGAAGAAGGAGAGAGAGATTCTATCACTGGAAGGTTGACAGATAAGGGTGGGGCTTGGAACGAGGTTAGGCGAGAATTAACCAAGGCACTTGATGATGCTGATTCAACAGGTTTTTACGCTCAGGCTAGGGCTAAGGCTGGAGACAAACTTTCATCCGAGCAAGCCAGAAGAAGTGGCAACAACTTCATAAGCAAAAGTGAATTTGCAGACGAGCAGACTATGGCTGACGAATTAGCTGAGATGTCTGAGCATGAATTGCAAAATTTTAGAATTGGTGTTGCTAACGCATTAAAAAGGAAAGTAGGCGCAAAAAGATATAAGTCGGCAAACGCTCCTGACGCTCTTAAAGGCGATGATGCTCTTGAGAGGAAAATTAAAGTTGCCTTTGGTGACGAAACCTCATTTTTTAAATTTAAGAACCAACTTCTTGCAGAAGACGAACTACACAAAACATATTCAAAGCTCACCGGATCACAAACAAGTAAAAATTTAGGCTCGGCTGAGTATGCCGCTGAAAACGAAAGGATCATGCAGGGCTTACAAAATATGGCATTGAATCGCCCTGTGCGTGGAACAATAGATGTGGCAATGGGCTTGAAGGATAAGTTCTTCCTGCCTGAAAATATGTCTGGGGAATTGGCTAACTTATTAACTAGCCGAAATCTAACCCCAATACAACAGCAATATAAAGCCCAGATTATGAACCAGTTAAAACAGAATAGAATTTCTGAGAGATTACTAGCGGGAAGTTCAGGGCCAGTTGGGGCATCAGGTGAGCCTGTGAATATTAGAGTGGACAGCAATACAAGAAGATCATTAGCAAACCAATTGATGCAGGGGAGATAAATAGATGGCAAGAAACTCATCAGGAACTTACAGCCGAACGCAATCGGATTACACTTTCAACACCGTAATCCAAGAGACTCAGATCAACTCTGAGTTGAACGATATTGCGACCGAGCTTACAGCATCGCTTGAAGCAAGTGGCAAGAAAACTTGGACAGGTAATCAGAACGCTGGCTCAACTAAAGTCACAGCCTTGGCTGTTGGTACGGCTAACGCTGACTCAACAACGCTTGGGCAAGTGCAAAACAGTGGGATGCAATACGCTACTGGATCGGGAACTGATACGATTGTGGCAACTATGGCCCCTGCTATTACTGCCTATGTAGCTGGTCAAACTTTCAGGATTAAGCAAGCGGCTGGTGCGAACACCGGAGCAACAACTCTTAACCTGAACAGCTTGGGTGCGAAAAACATCACAAAGAAAGGAACCACTGCATTAGCGGCTGGTGACATACCTGCCAGTGCAATGTTTGAGGTCGCTTATGACGGCACACAGTTTCAGTTATTAAATGTCGGAACGGACGTTGGCATCACGGCAACTGAATCTGTAGCACTGACTAACAAAACAATTGACCTCGGCTCTAACACGGTCACGGGTAGCTTGGCAGAGTTCAACACCGCACTTCAAAGTGAGAGCTTTTGTTCTTTAACGGGGTCTGAAACGCTGACAAATAAAACAATGACCTCCGCAATTCTAAATTCCCCAGCTATTAATGACCCGGCTTTTGATGTATCGGTTGGCAATACTGCTAATACTGGATCGGCACAAGGCAACAACCCAATAACATCGTTCTTGTATGAAATAGCCACCTGTGCCAATGCCGGGGATGCAGTCACGCTTCCTGCGGCCTCGGCTGGGCTAATGGTTATTGTGGTCAACAACGGGGCGGAGAGTGCTGATGTTTTCCCAGCAAGCGGAGATAAGATTGACGGTGGCAGTACAAATGCCGCTTACGCCTTAGCCTCTGCAACAAACACAATCTTTATATGCCAAGACGCTACCGACTGGGACACAGTAAGTGGTGGGGGTGGAACTTCAAACATGGTTGTGGATACCATGACCGGGGATGGCTCGGACACAACGCTGGCTTTGTCTCAAGACCCCGGCTCAGAGAATAATGTGACGGTCACGCTGGATGGTGTAACTCAGCACCACGACACGTTTTCGGTTTCGGGAACGGCATTAACATTTTCAACGGCCCCTGCGGTAGGTGTTTCAGTTGAGGCTGTGTCAGGAGCCGCAAGCACTATTGGGGTTCCAGATGATTCATCTGTGTCCACCGCCAAAATTGCAAATAACGCTGTAGACGAAACAAAACTTAAAGACGCACTGGTAGCAGACTTCACAGAAGTAGTAGTGACAGCCAGTGACTCAATACTCTTGGGCGATGCGACTGACTCTGGAAATACTAAGCGTGACACGATACAAGGGGTGCTTGATCTAGTCCCGTCTGGTGCAGACACTTCCCTTAGTAATTTAACTGCTGCTGGGGGGCAACAAGTTGTAAAAGTGTGGATCAACTTTAACGGCACTGGCACTGTAGCCATTCGTGACTCTTACAACGTCACAAGCATTACCGATAATGCGACGGGTGATTATTCGGTGACGATTGACACAGATTTTGCAAATGTAAATTATTGTATCGCTGCTCCAGCAGCCTTTATTGCCGCTGGCGCACCTCAACACCATACCGTCTTTAACCGAATTAATTCTTCAGGTGCGGAGTCTGCACCGACAGTTAGCGCATTTCGCATGACTACTTCGATGGATGGAGTCTCTACGGACGCTAAATATGTGTACGCATCAGCTTTTGGAGATTAAGAAATGAAAAGAATAATTTTTAAAAATGACGCGGGTGGGGTCAGCGTGGTTGTTCCCGCACCTAAAATTTTGGCAGAAGGGAAAACTGTAGATGATGTTGCAAAACGTGCAGTCCCTACTGGTAAAAAATATAAAATCGTAGACACATCTTCTATACCTACAGACAGAAGTTTTCGCAACGCATGGGAAGTAGATGAGTCACTATTAACAGATGGAGTTGGTGAATGATTACAGTCAATCTAAGTAAGGCAAAAGAGATAACTAAGGATCGTCTGCGTATTGAACGTAAGCCACTCCTAGAAACACAGGATATTCTGTTTATGAAAGCACAGGAAGCTGGTACTAGCACTACAGATATTGTAACTGAGAAGAATAGACTGCGTGACGTTACTAAGTTAGCTGACTCTGCTACAACTACTGATGAACTTAAAGCATTGGAGGTTTCATGAGCGTCACCAAAGTTACAGGCATGATGTCTACAGGCACAAAGGGTGGTGACATACCATCTGCTAGTACCTTGGTCATTGACACAGATGGAGATTATTTTGATATCACTGGAACTACTTCCATTACAGCAATGACGGTTGCCGCTGGCAGACGATTCACTTTGCAATTTGATGGGGCATTGACGTTAACTCATGGTAGCTCTTTGTATCTACCGGGAGCAACTAACTTCACCACTGAAGCAAACGACAGCTTAGATTTTATAGCGACTACTGCTAACACAGTGAGGTGTACTGGTTATGCTTTGAAGGATGGAGGTAGTGTTGTCGCTCCATCTTCTGGAATTACAAGCTACATTTCTTCTTTTTCGTATGACCAATCTACAACAGGAAGCGTTGCGGTAACAGGTGTTGGCTTCACGCCAAATGTGATTATTGCCCACACCGTCCAAGCATCTTCTCCAGAAGCGAGTACTGGTTTTGGTAATGCGGGAGATGAACACGCTTTAAGATTTGACCATAACAACAGTGCTAATTCTCTAAGCTGGTCAGATTCTATAGGTCAGGTGTTACAGAGTGGATCAATCAGTTGTAGATGGAATATCGCATCCTTTGACGCTGACGGATTCACCTACACTAAGACCAAATCAGGTTCATCTACTGGAACAAATAAAGTACTTTTCTTGGCACTGAAATAAGGAAATTATGAGATATTCAAAACAAAAATCAACGGGTAAAATTTTAGAAAGTCAAGGTGGGGGCAACCCAGACAACCCACTTCATCTTTCCACTATGATGCAAAATGCCGTCAACGGAGGCTTTAATGAGTCTGACATCGAAGTTGGCTATGCAGATGATGATGTTGTTGAAGGGTGGATCAAAGAACAAAATGAAGCAATAATGTCATTTTCAGAAAAAAGGAAGGCAGAGTATCCAAGCATAGAACAACTAGTGGTAGCCCTATACGACACTGACGACAAAGCAACTCTCGAAAAAATCAGGGCCAATGTGAAAAAAAAATATCCGAAGCCAGAATGATGGAGGGGCATAACAAGCCATAGCGGGGATTAACATGATTAGATTCTATATCAGTTTAATTGCTATTGTGTTCGCATTAATTTTTTCTTTGAAAAGATATTGTGATGGACTGCCAAATTGCTAAAAAAGTGTAAAGGATGACGCAGAAAACACTAATATTTTTAGTTGTATTTTTTTTCTCAGCCGTTGCAATGGTGCGTGCTTTTGAAATTAATTTTAATAATCTGACGGGGCCACCAAAGATTATTACTTATCAAGGGGCAGTTCATGCAGTGTTTAATATGGGGGGGATGGAATATCTTTTTAAGGTAATACAGAAAGCTTCTCCTTTCCCCCAATGTGATGCAGTTCAGGAAAAAGGTAGCAAGCTATTGGTTGTTGGGAATAACCCAAAAGGCTATGCCTATTTTGTTGAGAAAAACCCTGTGGCTTTTAAAACAATACATAATCTTAATTGGCAAGAAATGGTGAAGTGGGCGAGTAAGAGAAAACAACGCCAAAGGGAGTAACTATGTGGAAGGCGCAAACGAAGTCGCAAGCTTTATTGAATCAGTGGGCGTTCCGGTGGCTACCGCTCTGGGTCTGGGGGGTGCGCTTTGGTGGCTAATAAAATACGTTCTTGGAAGTATCGTTCAAAAAATCTCTGAAGCCCAAGCGCAGACCGAGGCAGACATTAAAGACCTTAAAAATATAGTTGTGGCACTCATAGATAAGACAACGGTTGCTCAATCAGACCTCATTCGCCTCGACACTATGATACGTGTGCGGTACGGACTGGCCCCAGACGAGAAACGAATAGGCCGTAACCCTGACAACAAGGTGAAATGATTTTGAAAAAACTAAATAAGCGTACACCCGACCCCGCTTTGATAACGCTTGGTGCTTGTTTCGGCTACTACTTTGGAGAAGAAGAGTGTTTACGCAGTCGGGAGTGCGTTTTTAAATGGATAAAATAAACGAGTTTTTTGTGACAGCCATAGGAATTATCAGTGCTGGGGTAGCATTTATAATTCGCAGATTATTTCGCTCTGTGGACAAGGCCCACTCAAGAATTACAATTTTGGAGAAGTCGATCGTTGACCGCCCTTATCTTGAAAGTCAACTTGCCCCAATACGACAAGATTTAAATCTCATCTTATCTCATCTTTTGGAGCATCGAAAAACAGAAGGCCAACCAAAGGCCCACCTAAAGCCTCCACCTAGCCATCCAAAAGAATAGCTAGTCGAAAACTTGAGTATAAATTCAGGCATTTTTTTTACCGCTTTGCTGATAAATTATTTAAATAACTCCAAAGCCTTGTCACAACTTTCTCTGTTTTTTTGCTCATTATAAAAGGGAAATAAATCAAAGCAAATATAACTGGCAGGAAAAAGTCCAGAACGTGATAGGCGTAGGTTTTGAAAAATTCAATCATGGCTCAATAGCTTTGCATCAACCAACACACTTTCCCAAGAATAAAAGTTTCACCATTAATTTCGTCATTATTGATTTGCATTTCCTTAAAGGCGGGGTTATCGGAACAAATCCTCACAATATTTCGCTCCATATATAGTCGCTTCACCACAGCCCCTTCATATTCCAGCCACACAGCATAAAGCTCACCAGAAACTACGTTTTTGTCCTGTGTATCGACTCCGACCACAGCCCCGTCAATGATGGATGGCTCCATTGACCGACCACGAATCAACACAGCTTGCATTTCCGACTTCAACCAGTGTTTAGGAATGTCAATGGTCTGGATCGGCTCATTCTCGACCAATTCCATTGGGCCGCCCGCCCCAGCAAAAGCAAAAACACCAATCTCGACCGATCCTTCCCTAGAATCCCCATCTTTAAGCCTCACCCCTATATTGTGCGGTAGCTTGCCCCTGCCTGTAAAAATCGATTCAGGGGCATCTGAGGCGGTCAAAATAGCATCAAGGGTTAATCCTCCAATTTTAGAATATATTTCGATATATTCCATAGGAGTATTAATTCTCCCAGTTTCCCATTTGCTTATTTTTGCCTGAATTTCCTTTTCTGACCCGACAAAGCCAAGGACTTCCCCAAATTCGGCCTGACTCAGCTTCCTACCGTTGGGGGTATAGGCATTCCTGATGTCTTTAAGCCTTTTCCCTATGGAAATTCTTTTATTTATGGAATATTCCAGAATATACTCTTTTTTTAGATTATTTTGTTGACATACTCCAAAACTGGAGTATAATTCACAGATATAACGAATAGGGGTATTCATGATTATAGCCATTCAAAATTTAAAGTCAAGAGGTGGGGAGCGAATCGCATCTTCATTGAATACCCCTTCAAAAGCATTTGCTTCTCATCTCATTCAATTTGTGGTCGCTCTTGCGAGGTGTGTAGGTCTCCAAACTCCTCCTCTCCATGCCACGCTTGAGTGTGCCACTTAGGAGGTATCAATATGACGCAATGGACAAGATTACAGGAATTAGAAGACTTTAGGCTGACTTTGGAGAAGTTGGAATTATTTTTAAGTGGGCAAGGCCCGAAAGCGGTGGTCAACATTATTGACCCTGAACAAGAATTATATGATTTCGGGAAAAGTGTTGAGAAAGCAATCGTTTGGGTGAAAAAAGAAATGAAGCTTGAGGATGAAAAAGAAAATGACGCACTACCAAGTGAAGGACGCAGAACTGGCGCATTGGTGGGCGAATGACTGACATCGCAGAAGGAATGATAAGCATAGCATGGCTATTTATAGGGTGCGGAGTTTGGGCAGTAATTATGGGAGCAATGACCGTTCATTGTTTGAAGGAAGACCTTACCGAGAGAGAGTATTACGCTCTTGGGAATGAACAATGGCAAAGAGATCAGGACGAACTTGAAAACGAATAGGGATGTCCGAAGTCGGTTGGTCGCTGACTGCTGGGGTCACACAGAGATGACCCCGGCCTTCCCTTTTTAAAATCAATTAAAGGAGATACCAAATGGCTACTAAGGAGAAGGTGCTAAATATTCACCAAAGATTAAACGCTGTAATGGCAGATGTTAATTACATCAAGAAGGACAAGAAGATTGAGATCGGCAAGGGGAGCTATAGCGTTACTGGGCATGATGCGGTTACGAAGCTCATCCATCCACTGCTGGTTAAGCATAAAATATCCTTAATTCCAACTGTTGTTGAAATGACACAAGAGGGAAACCGCACAAGGGTGTTGATGAGTTTTGATTGGATCAATATTGACGACCCTAAAGACTTGTTCACCAACCAATGCGTGTCCTATGGGATGTGCAATCAAGACAAAGGGCCGGGGAAGGCAATTTCATACGCACAAAGATTTATTACTTTAAAAACGCTTCATCTCGAAACCGGAGAGCGTGACATTGAGGAGGATGACGTTGATTTCTCCCCGATGTCTAAAGAAGAAAAGATGGTCGAAAATTTTGCCAAAGAGGTAGAGGCAAAAATCAGCAAAGACGAGGCAAAAGACCTTATTAAATTTAGCACAAGTTTAGGGCTGGAAAAGGATGACGTTGTTATGTGTCTCAATGACAACGGATATGAAAAAACGGTGGACATTCCAAAGGACGGATTGGTGAAGTTCAAAAAGGAATTAGAGAAACTCGCAGATTGGGAATCTCATGCCACAAATTAAAACTCTAGACATTTTTAAAAATATCAGCAAGAGCCAGCAGACCATCGTTTCCGACCTTTTAAAAAAAAGCGGATTCGATGCGCTGGCGGTTACTGATTATATCAAGCAGGAGTTCAATGGGGAAACAGTCAGCGATATACCGAGGACCGCTTACAAGAGTTTAGTCCGTAGATTAAAGGCGAATGAGGTGAAACCGTCTGACATTGTTGAGCCTGATGATATCCCATTGTGAAGGGGGGAGAGATGCGAACTTTAGAAGAGACAAGGGCAGAGATTGACAAGGCGTTTAATGACAACTCCGATGTCTTTGCTGAACACAGCAATTGGATGAACGAAATCAGTAGCGATATTAAAAGGATTGAATTGACGCTCCGTGAGAAGGGGATAAAGCATCCAGTTGATCTAGTCAAGAACATTGATGGGGTTGAATACCAGCTTTCTTGGATGTATTACAAGCCATTAAAAGCCAACGAAAAAACCAAGGGGTGCTTTAGGTTGGTTGTGTCTTTTAATGGCGAAGAAAGACCGTTGTTAGAGCAACCCTTTCATGTAAGAGGTGAGTTGCATCCTTACATGGGTGAATTTATCAACCATATTTCTTATGTATTGCGAACTGAGACTTTGAGGGGGAGAACATGAGCCAAATTGATTTAGGAGAGCAAGCAGAGCGAGATTGGGAAGACTGGCTTGCAGATAACGGGTATGAAGTAATTTACGGGACTTTTGATGAGTTTTATGAATGCCCCGGCAATCACATTAATCATGTAAGCGACTTACAAGCAATTTATGAAGAGGAGAGAAATAGATGAGCGATTTAACAAAAATATCGGGGCTTTGGATCAACAAAGACAAGAACGGTAACGAATATTTTACTGGCGGTGTTGGGGGCGTGACTGGGAATGACACTTTTACCCTGACCTCAGATCACAAGGTTTTGATACTTAAAAATACTTACAAACAAAAAGAAAATGACCCTGTTTACAACCTGTTTATCGCTCCAAAAAAAGACAAAGAGGGGGTTGGAGGGAAGGCTGTAGAGACTGACATCCCGTATTAATGAACGATAACATTAACACCGATCTTGGAAGGGGGATCAGGGAGATGAAGTTTTTTAAGGTTAAAAATTTTGATAAATACCAGCCAAAGCGTAACGGAAAGAACGCACCTTGGATACGTTTATACCACGGATGGAACTTAGATTCAGCAGTCGGACAACTACATGACAGTCACAAAGCACATTGGATTGGACTCCTATCCATTGCACATACAGAGAACAATCGAATCCCTTTCGACAACAAATGGATCAAGAAGCGAGGGCTTTTCGGCTCACCTGTAAAATTAGAGTTGTTTGTAGAATTGGGGCTTATAGAGATTTTGGGCGACAAAATGTTTCCTGAGAGTGAACAAAAAAAGCCTATAGAAAAAGAAAAAGAAAAAGAAAAAGAAAAAGAAAAAAATATAAAAGAAGGGGAATGTGAAATAGAAAATTCTTTTGATGAAGATTGGATGGCTTATCCAAGAAAAGATGGGTCTAGGAATAAGGCCCTTTCTTGTTACAAAAAAACAGTTGGGAATAACCTCAAATTGAACCGCCCACTTTTCCTGAAAAAAATGAAGACTTATGTGGATTCGGTAGATGACCTCGGTTATTTAAAACATGGAGAAACTTTTTTTAGGAATTGGCAGGATTTAGAGATCAGTAACATCAAGCCAATGAAAAACGAAACTTTTGATGAACGCCATGAGAGAGAAATGTCTGAAGTAAAGGAGAGACTAAATGCCAATCACGGCTGACCAATTTGAAACGCAGTTTAATAAATTACAAGCGGCTTTCGGGACAGTGAAACCAGCAAAGATTTTTGAAGAGTGGTTTAAGGAATTTGAAAAAGAAGATTACTTTACTTTCTTAACTGCGATGAAGCGATCTCAATACGGGCAGAGGTTTCCGACTTGGGAAGTTTTCAGGGCAGAGTTGAAGAACTCAAAAGGCTCAACGGTTCAACAGGTATATGTAGGATGTGGTCATTGTAACGCAGGAAAGGTTTTGTTTCGAGATATAAACCGCAACGGACAGGTTTCGGATCAGGCAGGGAATTGTGCGAATTGTAGTGAGAATAAGCAACCTGACATGGTTAACGTCAGAAGGCAAAAGTTACATCTTGATTCGATGGGGAATTATCGGACTCAACGAGCTTTAAAAAAAGATTTGGAAGACGGGGTGCGGATTGAGGAGCCGTTGGTCGTTAGTGTGAGTAATAGTTTGCCCCCAAAGCAAATTGCTCAGAAAATTTACGGCAAAGCTGACCCAGCAAAGGAACAAAAACGTTATGGCAGTTTAAAGCGTGAAGAAGAACGGGAAGCGAGAGAAGCAGATTATGGCTATTGAAAAACATATTGACGGGTATCAGCAAAACGACTTGCCATTGTTTCAGTCGGGACGAGACAACCAGATAAAAGACATGGTTGCGTTTGTTGAAAAATTTACTGACTGGGAAAAGTTTAAAGAGCTACACAAAAATAAGCCTGAGATTTACGAAGAGTTTTGCAGAATTGCAAAGGCTCTTATTGGTCGAGGGCACAAACAATACTCAGCGTATGGGGTGATGCATATTGTTAGGTTTTCTGTGTGGAAGGAAGGCGTGACGATGCAACCAGAGGAAGATTTTAAGATTAGCAATAACATGACTCCGTTTTACGCAAGACTATTTATCCGTGACCATCCAGAGCGTGATGATTTTTTTGTTACGAAGCCGATTAAGGTACAGGGGTTTAAAGAAGAGTGGATTGATTCATTGAGTTAGTAATTATTTTTTTTAAATAAAATCAGGAGTTGGCGTTGGCGTATATATTTGAAGTGAGGGTTAGCAAAAAGCGTGGGGGAAGACCGCACAAGATTGTGTCGGTTAAAAATCTTTTGGTGAAATTATACGAAAACTCTGATTTCACTAACGGAGATTTTACGAAAACAAAAAATCTTGTGACAAAAAAATGCGCTCACTGTAAGAAAGATTTTAAAGCGTCACATCAAAGGATGAAGTATTGCGTTAAAGAAAATGTGCTTTTAAAAAATCAGTGTCGGTCTAAGGCTGAAGCTAAAAAAAGGGAAACAAAAAGGTTGCTGTTGCCTTTGGCTAATTGCCTCCTGTGCAAGGTGGAGTTCCAGCCTCTTAGAGATGGTCACGCCCTGTGCAATCGCCCCTGCAACTCAGGAATGGTGCGAAGAAATGCTAATCGAAAAAAAGTTTACAAGTGTAAATGGTGCGGAAAGGATTTTAGTACTAAGAAGAAAAATGCTTTTGTTTATTGTGGCGATCCTTGCTCTTATCCGTTGTTTTTAATGGAGACGACCAAACAAAAAACTCTTGAGCGTTACAAAGATCAAAAGTGCAAGTTGTGCGGAAAAATTATAGTTGGAGCGAAAAGAAAAAGAATTTTCTGTAACGATCCATGCCGATTTACTAAAGGGGTTCAGAAGATATTGCGACTTAGGGAAAAATCATTATGAGGGCAATTAAGAAAACAGAACACTCTGAACAGGTCGCTCTTTTTGAATGGGCTAAAGCAAATGAGTCGAGGCATCTTCAACTGGGGCTGATGTTTGCCATCCCTAATGGTGGAAAACGACACATAGGGACAGGGAGAAAGCTAAAGGCCGAAGGCGTGAAGTCTGGAGTTCCTGACATTTTTCTAGGTGTGCCTAGAAATGGGAAGCATGGTTTGTTTATAGAACTTAAGGTGGGTAAAAATAAGCCATCAAAAAATCAGTTGTGGTGGATTCACAGTTTGAGGGCAGAGGGGTATGCGGTTGAGGTTTGTTATGGGTTTGAAGAAGCTAGAGATGCAATTATTGACTTTCTGGGGCTTGAGACTGAATAGATGTTGAAAGAAAGCGTTGTCACACTTGACCCATTAACCGAGCGCATAGCCAAAAACTATGATTATAGTTTTGATGGAAAAAGTTCATTTAAGTGTATACCAAAACCTAAGACCCCCCAGAGTTATAGCATTGGTGTGATTCATGGACCTTCTGGTTCTGGGAAAACGACACTTCTTAAAGAGTATGGGGATATTGGGGCTTATATATGGAGGGAAGACATGAGCGTGGTGTCACACTTCCAAGAGGCTGATGGGGTTACTCGCTTGATGGCGTGTGGTCTTAATTCAGTCCCAACATGGTGCAAGCCATACCATGTTTTGAGCAATGGGGAAAAGTTTAGGGCCGACCTTGCTAGGGGGTTAGTGAATGGGGCTATTTTCGATGAGTATACGAGCGTAGTAAATAGGACGGTTGCGATGTCAGCCAGTATAGCGTTAGCAAAATATGTTAGGGCTAACAATTTAAAGATAACAATAGCAACCTGCCACGATGACGTTTTGGAATGGCTACAGCCTGACTGGAGTTTTGACACAAAAGATAACAGTCTTGTTATCGGGAGGTCTCTTCAGCGACAACCTATTCGACTTGACATTGTGGAGGGAAACACAAGTTATTGGCCCATCTTTAAAAACCATCATTATTTAACGGGGAAAATACAAAAAGGGGCAAAGGTGTACCTCTGTTATATGGGGAAAGAATTAATCGCTATGAGTGCGTCAATTTATCTACCGGGGAAAATTCCGTTGTATTGGCCTGACGAAAAGGCTTCTGGAGTTTTAAGAGGTAAATGGCGTGAACATCGGTTGGTTGTTTTGCCAGACTACCAGGGGCTAGGTATCGGTGTCAGGCTGTCAGATTGTGTGGGGCAATTATTTTTAGATCGGGGGCTAAGGTATTTTTCCAAAACGGCTCATCCAAGAATGGGCGAGTATAGGCAGAAGTCGGGCCAATGGAGAGCGACATCTACTAATTTGGCAGATCGGTCTAAGGCAACAGGCCCAAAAACTAAACTGTGGAAGCATTTTCAACTTGATACTAAAAGAATTTGCTACTCGCATGAATATCTAGGTTCAGGAATTATGGCAAAAGAAAATAATGAATAACATGGTAACATCCCAAGGAATCAGCAATGGGGGTGAAACTATGAAGATGCGGCTAAGAAAGGGCAGATGGTATTCGCTTTTTCGACATCCTAATAATTGGAAGAAGTTGGTTGAGGTTTCTCTGGATGCTTACGAGCATGAAACCCGGAAGGCAATAATTAATCTAGGGAAAGTGTTGCAAGACTTGGAGCGTGGGATTGACCCAGTAAGTTCTCGGTTGCGGATGGAAAAGATTAAAATTGAAGGGCCGATTTCAGACAGGATAAAGGGATCGTTAAAGCATCATATTTATCCGTTCTTTGGCGAGTACAGGCCAAGGGAAATCACAAAAGAAGTTATCGAAAAATACATGGTTCATCGGTGGGGAAGGGATGACAATGGGGGGTTACAAGGCCCAAAGTCTACACTGGACAAGGAACTGGGTGCTTTGAGGCTACTTATAAAACAAGTGGATTCTAGTTATAAGCTCCCGGCCCTAAACTACACAAAGATTGAGCGAGAGATTTTGGAGCCGTTGACTTATCTGCAGATTGAGATGGTTGGCAATCTTCTGAGTGAAAAGTATAAAGCGGTTTATTGGATCATGGCTTATACCGGGATGGATGTATCGGATGCAGTTTATTTAAAGCCAGAGCATTTCAAGGATGGCTGGATTGACAAGCCAAGAGGGAAAACGAAACAGAGAATCGTTGTTCCAGTTTTAGACGCACTTCAATCAATTTTGCAGACCGTTCCTTGGCCTTTGGATAAAACCGTGAGCATATTTCCCAACATCAACCCGAAGGCGGTCACAACTGCGGTATTGACAGCATTTAAGAAGGCTGGCCTTAATGGATATGGGGCTAAATATTTGAGGCGTTATATTGGCTCTGCTTTGCTTGATGCAGGGTATTCGATGGATTGGATAGCTAAAGCATTATCACACGCAGAGGGAAGTCGGGTTACGCATAAATATACAAAAGTTTATAAGCAAACACTAGGGGAAGCGTTCCGGAAAGTGGAGAAACGTAGGATAAACGTAGGAACTAGGATATCAAAAAGTGAATAAGTCTTTTAATTGTAGGGTTTTAGGTAGTGTAATGCTGGCCTCTCACGCCGGAAAGAGGGGTTCGATTCCCCTTGGGGCTACCATTTTACTCTCGCCTAAGAACCAACCTTTCAAAGACTTATCCAATTCCAAAGATTTATCCTTTTTGATAATACCCCTAAATTAACGTAGGAGAAACGTAGGAACTTTGCGTTTCGCTAATGTACCAGTTTCCCGGTAGCCACAAGGCGTATTTCAATAAGAGCCTAATTGCCAGCAATGGGTGGTGGTCTGCCCTAGTGGGTAGGCCAGCCGGGGATTTATTAATAGGCAACCGCTTTGAGTAAAAACTATTCTCAGCCAATAGCAAGCGGTGGGGTTGGCGAAGTTAAACAGGGTGCTTTGCTAATCCAGCCTTTTAGTTTCCCAGTACCCACAAGGTCAATTCAATAAACCTAATCAGCCCGTGAGGGGTGGTCAATGCTGGGGATTAAATTGGGC
>JACKQG010001413.1_pt1 | contig 33344 bp, 17 predicted proteins | sample 8237621 | NCBI WGS metagenome assembly JACKQG01 (sample SAMN15677084, study PRJNA649215) | marine metagenome | biome: marine; feature: Black Sea; material: saline water; isolation source: suspended particulate matter (SPM) from the Black Sea western gyre | collected 2013-06-09/2013-06-10 | depth...
TTTATCCAATAATTTTCTCCTTCAGAATTTTCAATATGGGATTTCACATCAATAACTACATTATCACCTATTCTTGCATTTTTATCAATAATCGCTCGTTTGATACAGCATTTTTTTCCGATACCGATCGATGGTAAATTTTTATCCTTGAGTTTCATTTGTCGCGTTAAAAACTCTTCCCCTTCATAAAAATCAGCCCCACTCATAAGCACTTCAATTAATTCAGTTCCTTCACCAACCTTTCCACGCGTTCCAATAATCGATTTTTCAATATTAGCGCCCAAAATATCCGAACCCTCGACAAGAAGACTATCAAGTATTTTTGACCGCATCACTTTGCTGGGTGGCAGTGATCGTTCCCTGGTATAAATTGGCCAATTTGCCTGGTATAAATGAAAGGGTGAATCAGGCTCCAGCAATGACATATTAGCTTCAAAATAAGAACGAATAGTCCCAATATCCTGCCAATACCCTGTAAATGGAAATGCCATCACTTTATACTTTTTAATAGAAGCCGGTATTATGTCCTTGCCAAAATCAGTTTTTGACTCATCCTTCAAAACTTCATTCAGCACGCTCTCTTTAAAAATATAAATACCCATCGATGCCAAATATCTTTCAGAATCATAAACCACGCCGGAATCTTTAAAAAGCAAATCCGGTGCGACAAATTTTTTTATGATTTCCTCTTCCTGAGGTTTTTCTATGAACTCCTGAATTGCGCCACAGTCATTAACTTTTAGTAATCCGAATTCCGGGGCATCGCTAATTGGAACAGGATAAACAGAAATTGTAATATCCGCTGCACTCGACCTATGAAATCTCATCAAATCTGCGTAATTCATGCGGTAAAGATGATCCCCGGATAAAATGAGCATATTTTTGTACTGGTAATAACTAGTATGCGTTAGCGTTGCTCGTACCGCATCAGCAGTCCCCTGAAACCAATTTTCATCATGAAGTGTCTGTTCAGCCGCCAATAAATCAACAAATCCATCAGTGAAAGTATCGAATTGATATGTTTGCATTATGTGTCGATGCAGGCTGGCTGACATGAATTGCGTAAGTACAGAAATTCGTTTAATTCCCGAGTTAATGCAGTTTGAGAGCGGAATATCAATCAGACGATATTTTCCGGCAAAACTGACAGCCGGTTTAGCACGTTCATGAGTGAGCGGGAACAGGCGTGATCCACGACCACCTCCAAGAATGACGACAGAAGTTTTATCCATAAACAGACTCCAAAATGTTGGTTTTAAGAAAAGGTAAGATAATTGGTGGTTTTATTTCAATTGACCATTAATATTTTTTTTATGGTGCTTGTAAATAATAAACTAAAAAAAAACAACAATGTCAATAATTAAATTCTTTTTCTTAACGCTTCTCCAAAGAGTAAAAGCTGACATCATATTCCTTTATCATTTCTTCTTTAGTAATGTGAAAATTATGCACATTGGTTTTATTTGTTTCAACAAAATAGGAATTTCCGATTTTTCTTATTTTTTAGTTTTACTAATTAATTTAGAAGTGTCAACAGTTAGCAGTTTCATTTGCTCAATTGCAATTTCATTTAGCTTTATAAGTCTTTGGGCTTGTTTCATATTTTCTTTGATAAAAAGCGCATTTAGGTTTTCTAAATTAGCCAGGCAAACCAATTGAGTAACATTGGCATAATCTCTCACATTCCCTTTTTTATCAGGATTATGGATACGCTCCCATTAATAAGTTAAAGTATCTCCATATACAATGCCATTAATCAAAGCGCCTGTTAACTTAAAGACCCAACCATACTGCATGTTGAAAAATGTTATTAAGGAATTATATAAATATTGATTTTAATAGGTTATGATATGCGTTTAATAAGCATAACCCATTGGCTAACTTGCCAGCAGCGAATCAGCACAATGCTTGAAAAGACCCATTTAGGTTTGAAAACCTCTGAACTCCGAAAATCGCGCCAGGCTAGTTGGGCATGTTGAGCCAAATGTTATGTGCTCAAATAATTGTTTAAGTCAAGTAAGAGAGTCTCCGCTTCTGCTTTCGACAAGTAAGGGACTTTAATAGTCCTTGCCCAAAAGAAATTCTTCCCAGTAATCTCTGATACATTTTTAAAAGGCCTAGCGCACTAAAGTGCAGGCGAAGGCTGAGGCAAAGGCGAAGGAAAAAAAATTCTTAATCCTTTAATCTTATACCTTACTCCGCCTTAGCCTTCGCCTCAGCCTTTTTGATGTAAGAGTTAAATGATCTGGGTTAGAAAAAACTTTTGCACAAAAAACAAAGATTTCACTGGTAATACTATAGCTTTGATGGTATTGCCACGGCTGGGTACTGGAGTCAGAAACTCAACATCTCTTGCGTATGTCTGGTCATCTGGCTTTTTGAGAATACCTTTCTTTACTTTTGCTGCGGCAATTACTCCACACATTTTATGAGAAAAGAACACTATATCGCCGGGTGAAACGTGTTCAACAAACCTTTTAGAATCACCGTAGGCTTCAATTGTACTATGTTCTATCATATCCCAAATGGAATTCGGATTGTAATTTCGATTTGTATCAAATAGTACACCCTTGACAAAACCAGGATTCAAATGCTTATCATACGGTAAGGCAAAGAATTCAAAGTAATGTTCACCATCAATAGTATAGATTCTATATGGCAGGAAATCAATCGACAGACCTTGGTTCTTCCAGTAATCAACTGCGGAAATCAAAGAATCATCTGCCGCACTTCCAATAACTACTATGTACTGCTTGTTGTTGAATTGCGTGAATTCCAGTTCTTCGTTAAGGCCAAAAACTTCCGTGTTGGCCTTGGAGAGTTCTGTATTTGTTCTGACATGTGCTTGATATTCTTTTTCGAGTTTTGAATAACTCCATTGTCCCGCTTCTTCCGTATATCGTAATGCCTGGTGTACCGCTCCGTGTGCCGCTGAACCACGCTTTAATTCAAAGACCACTAACTCGCCATTTTCGTTAAGCGCATAAATGTCTGCTCTTGCCTGTCCAGACTCTTCCTGAAATATTGGCATTAAGCTTGACTCTTCAAATAGCACCTCCAGAATGTTCTTGGCTATTAGATCCTCTAATTCTTTTTCCTTCTTACCAAAGCTTACAAAGTCCTTAAATGCAATTGGACTTAAAGAAGCAAATTTTTTTTGTTCATCATATCCTATTTTGTACAGCATCTACTTCCTCTACCTAACAAATTTTAAAGTTGAAATGGGAAAGTTATTTAATCCAGCCCCCTAAACAAGATATAAAACAAAAGTTTAAAATGTCAAGTAGAAATTACGTTTGATTTGCAAAAAGCGCAATATTTAAATTATAATTCTTCTTTTTTTAAAATCAAATACCCGAACTCATCTGCTCCAACAGATGAATCTTTAAAAATGTATGGCTCGATTCCTGTTTGAGAATTGTATGCTTCTGCAATGTTTTCAACAATATCAAAGGCAGTTTTCTTACCCAATATGAAAACAGTACCGCCGCTTCCACCACCGGTAATTTTGGCTCCCAATAAACCTTTCCCAATCCCCATCTGCCTGACTAATTGAACCAACAAATCCGTTTCTTCCGAACCCAATCCACAGGCAGAATATGAAGCATGGGACTGAAACATCAATTCACCCAACAATTTTAGATTTCGTTCAGTTTGCGGCGCTTGAATTAATTCGCTAAACAGGTTAACACGGAAATTTTCGTAAATTGGATGACGAGTTAGTATACGCACAGCATAAACCAAATCGGGCAATATTTGAGTCACCCTGTCTGTAATCCCATAATATTTATTTATAAATTCTTTGCCTGATATTTGAAGCGGGATGCTATTTGCGTAATTTTGTTCAAATATGGAGGGAGAGATATTTGATAAATAACCGTTCCACAACATATCGTGAATTTCAACTTTTCCTTTTTCGTTGCTGTTATGGATTTCAAACTTCGCAAGCTCTGCTAATATTCGATAGCCCATAAATGTTCCCACACGAACAGAAGTGTAGGCTGTTCCTCCAATAGAATGGCGCACACCAGAATCTATTCCCCAAAATTTTAAATCTTCCGGGATTTTAACCAGTTCTTTCAATTCTGCGGGTTGACATAAAATTGGTAACAATTCATTTTGAGTTCCGAATACGGATGTCATTTGATCCATAATTCCACACGGAACGCCAGTAATTAAATTCTCCACCTTCTGACACAACAAGGCTAATTCTTTGGAACTGATGTTAATTGAAAATGCTGTCACAATTGCTTTCATGGCTGCTACTTCCAAAGCAGCAGAGGAACTTACTCCCTTTCCTTCGGGGACATTTGAGTGAATCAGTATGTGTGCACCCTGCTTAAAATTTACATTTTTTTCTTTCTCCAAAACTAAAAAAGCGCCTGCCACGTAAGCTGCCCAGTGAGTTCCCGGAGCTTTTTTAAAAAAAGCTTTTGCCGAATTATAGTCAATGGATTTGCCATTTTTTTCAAAATCATCCAAAGTCATCTTAAAAAACGAAATTCTGTTTTCTTCCCCGGATAAACTTATTATTTTTATTTCTCGTTTTGTGTTCAGTTGAATAGCAGCAAAAGTTGCTTCATTTATTGTTTTTTGTAAAACAAGCGAACCGGAATAATCTGCAATTCCACCCATCACATCCAGTCTTCCGGGCGCGCGGCTTACAATTAAATCATTTTTGTTATCAAACAAAGAAAAAGCTTCTGGAATTTTTTGTTGATTTAGATTGTTTATGATATCAATAAATTTTTTTACATCAGGGAGATTTTTATAAGTACCGTGAATGATTTTGAACATATTTTTTTGTTTTTTGGTTTGCTTCATAAACAAGTTTTCTTGACCTCACCCCGACCCTCTCCTTTAAAAAGGAGAGGGAGATAGAGCGGTTGAAATATAAAAAAAATGAACATATCGCTCTAAATAAGATTATGATTCTTTAGAGCTGTTAATAAATGAGGTTCAATCTGATCTCTAATAAATGAATTCGCATATCCCACCCATATCACATCCTCATTGGTAGAAAGCTTTGCTGATAAATTTTCACCTTTTTCATCTGTAATTATCACGCCCAATTCTCTTGCAATTAATTCTGTGCAAATGTCGTAAGGGTGGCAGCAAATGCCCAACACTACGTCGCGTTCTTTTAGTTTTTGCTCAATCAATGGACGCAAATCAGCGTTGAACCGATCATGCCCGCTCATTAATTCATAAAGCTGCCCACCTGTGCAAAGATATTGATCTTCAAAGCAATGGGCTTTCCCCGGTTGAACAGGTCCTAATGTTTCGTAAATTATTTCCTCATCAATTGATGCCAGTATATCCCGTGCGCCAGGGAAAAAGCGGGAAATCATGGCAAAACCGTGAGCAATTGAATGCGCCCGGGAAGGCGTTAATTTAATTGCTGTCGTTTCTTTTGTAATTCTGTTGAAACGTTCAGCTTTTGCACCATTGCCTTTAAACGCCCAAACAACATCGGACAAATGCTGTTTAACAACTGGGATTTCTGTTTGAATTGCTAATTCAATATCCCTGAGATTTGTTGTAGTTCCCTTATTTGGCGCCACACCTGTCAAAATCCAACCGCTTCTTTTTTGGTACATTAATCCTCTTGTGCCATCGATGGGATCAATAATAATGCGCCACACGCAATCTTCTTCACGAGTACCCAATGGTAAAATTAGTTTTCCTCCATGCAATCCTTCTGCAATTAAAACAATTGACGTTTGCGGCGAAATGTGTTTGGTAAAAAAATCAATCAGGATTTCTTCGCTGATTTTATCAATCGCGTAGATCGTATCATCGTCTGCCTCATGAGCGATTTCAGACATCTGCTCTAATGATGAATTTTCACAAGCTTCGATAACCGAATTTCTTATTGTTTCGTGTAATTTTCTGATTGGATTTAATAATTGAGAAATTTTATTCAAAATAGTATCCTTTTTAATTTTGGGTTCTGGTTTACGATTGACAAAAATTCCAAAAATCAAATTCCAAATAACAACACTTGTCCCGATTCTTTTCTATCGGGATAAATTTCAATATTCAATGATCGAAACGGCGTTTTTTTGTTTGAAAATTGGAATTTGAATATTGAGATTTATTTGGAATTTGTTTTTTGGAATTTGGAATTTTCACATTGACTCATCTACCATTAGCAGAAAAATGCACATCTGGCAATTCTCTTAACTCTTTTGCTTTCTCGTCCGGTGATGTATCACTCAAAAAGTTCCCCCCTCCTATTTCAGGACCAGCGAGATATTTCAGCAAATTCGGTTTTCGTAAAGGCGGATGAAATTCAATGTGAAAATGAAAACTGCTGTAATCTTTACCATCGGTCGGTGCCTGGTGTAAAGGCATCACATACGGAAAAGGCATCTGCCATAAATTATCAAATTTTATCAGAATACGTTTCAATATTTCCGCAAAATCTATCAATTCTTTTGATGACAGGTTTGCTATACTCAAATGAGTTTCTTTTGGAGCGACAAACACTTCATAGGCATAGCGGGCAAAATACGGGATGAATGCAATTGCAGAATCATTTTCACAAATAATGCGACTTGTTTCTTTTTGTTCTGCTTTGATAATATCCTGGAATAAGATTCTATTCTTTTTTATGTAATACTGTTGGCAAACCCGTGCTTCAGTTTCGATAAATTTGAAAACAAAATTCGTTGCATAAATTTGACAATGCGGATGTGGATTAGAGACGCCAACAAGCTCGCCCTTATTTTCAAAAATCAAAACATGATTTATTTTCGGATGGCTGCTTAATTCGCGATATTGTTGCTGCCAAACTTTCGCCAATGTCACAATTTCATTGATGCTTAATTCAGAAAGTGTTAAATTATGTTTGGGATGGTAGCATACAACACGGGCAAAACCATGTGCTGGTTTCCGCTGATAAACTCCCGGTTCTTCCTGATGAACTTGGGGAGCATTAAAACTAACACAACCATAGTCATTATCAAAAACGTGGGTTTGTTCATAATCAGGATTTTGAACACCACTGGCGCGTATATTCCCCGGGCACAAATAACAATCAGGATCGTAGTCAGGAATATTTTCATCCTTGCCTGTTACTTCTTCTCCGGTCCAGGGTCGATTTTGTCGATGCGCAGCAACAATAATCCATTCTTCGCGAAGAGGATGGTATCTCTGTTCCCAAACCATATTTATACTCTCTATCTAATTGTGATAAATCAGGCAATTAATAATATTTGAGTTTAATTCTTATTTAATAATTGATTTCGGAGTGCGGCGCCTTTATGCGCCGCCACAATCCATAAAGGTCTTCATTACTGCGAAACATTTAAATTTTAATTGATCCGCTACTGTGGAGATTGTACTCCGAAAATATAAATCTCAAAACCACTTTAGTTTGAGTATAGAAATAAATCAGCAATCCCATCTGCTATTTCATTCAGCATCGGTTTATTACGATTCGTCAAAATGATGATAGTAAAGTTATCTTCCGGGTAACGTTGAATAATTGTTGTAAAGCCACAGGTTGACCCGGTATGATGCTGTCTTTGGTGACCTTTAAATTCATCCAGGCGCCAGCCGAAACCATAACCGGTTTGTGTGTTGTCTGTTAAAACTCCTGAGGTAAATATTTTTTGTTTTGTTTCAAACCTAACCAATTTATCAGTATATAAAGCCTGATCCCATTTAAATAGGTCATCCACAGAAGAATATATTCCGCCATCGCCTAATACTGCGCTGGTTAAACTTTGATCCTTAAAAACAAATTCGCCATTCTTAACCGCATAGCCAAACGCACGATTTTTTACTTCGGAAATTCCTTTTTCATAAGCGACCGTATTTTTCATTCCCAGCGGATCAAAAATATTTTCTTTTAAGTAATGCGCAAATGAAATCCCTGAAATTTTTTCAATTATTTTTGCCAAAACCGCGTAAGCTGAATTACTATATTTGTATTTTGACCCTGGTGGAAAATAAGTCGAATCCAATTCCATCATCATTTTCAGCACATCGTCATCAAGCACTTGAATCGTAGCGGTATCTGGTATTAGAGATTCATAATCAATCAAACCTGAAGTATGATGTATGAGATGATTTATTGTGATATTTTTTCCATAAACCGGAAAATGATGAAAAATTTCGGTGAGAGTTTGACTGAAATTTATTTTACCCTGTTCTTCGAGTTTTGCAGCACACATGGCAGTGAATTGTTTGGTAAAAGAAGCCAGCCGAAAATTTGTATTGTTTTTTACCAGTATTTTCTGTTCGATGTTTGCTACTCCATAGGATTTGGTTAAAACAGGCATGCCATCTTTTATGATTTTTAGACTGGTGCCAGGGACATTTTTGCTGCTGTAGTTTTTAAATAATTTGTCTATCTTCTTTTCGATTCCGGGTTTACAATTCATGATTATAAATGAAACAAGAAAAACCAATAAAAGCATCCCTTTAAATTTTTTCATTTTCCTATTGGCTCCTGATTTAATCGCGCTCGTTCAAAATCAAATTCATTAATTTTAAGTTATTAATATTTAAGTTTTATTGCAAGAATTATTTTCATCAATTTTGTCTTGACTTTATGGTGGATTTTTTTGTACTTTTATAAAAATAATTCAGAGTTTATCTTAAGTATAAAGAAAGGCATTTCAACACATTGACAATAAAACCCATGTCAAAATAATTTAAGTCAAAATAATTATTTTGATTTTATTTTTAATAATTTTGACTTAAATTATTTTGACTTTTTAATATTGCCACACAACCTGGGCAGAATAAGAACAAATAATTATTTTGTCAGTAATAATTTTGTCATTTAACTTTTTATTTCAACTATATATATGAAAAAAGAATCCATATTTATATTTTCCCTGATTATTATTTTTGCATTGATAAAATCCTCAACAGCTTTATCCGCCACTCAAAAAAATATGATAAAAGGCCGTGTGTTTGATGAAGTGACTCAACAACCAATTCCTAATGTAAATATTTTTATAAACGATTCCGATTGGGGGACAACAACAGGCTTGGACGGAAGATTCAGTTTAACAAACGTTTTGGAAGGAAAGCATGTTCTCATTATTCAGCATGTTGCTTATTCAGAAAAAAGAATTCAACTCAATTTGCCACAAAAAAATGCCAGAGAAATTAAAATTCACCTAAAGCTGTCTGCTATTTCATTTAATAAAATTGTTTTCACAGCCAGTCGTCGAATAGAAAACGTATTTAAAAGCCATCATGATATTTTGATAACAACCGGAGAAGATATAGCCGGAAGGGCTTCTTCAAATACGGCTGATGCTTTAAAAGAACAGCCGGGGGTACTGGTACAAAAAACAACAGCCGGGCATGGATCGCCAATCATTCGCGGACTCATCGGTAAAAATGTTTTGCTGCTGTATAATGGGATCAGACTTAACAAACCAACATTCCGTTTTGGTGCTAATCAATACATGAATACAATAAATGCTGAAAATTTAGATCGCATCGAAGTGACCAAAGGCCCGGGATCGGTTATGTATGGTTCCGATGCTATTGGCGGGATTGTTAACATGATCTCTGCCCCTTTTTTAATCGATGGTTTGCGTCCGGGTATTCAAAGCAAATGGTCTGCTCGCTATGGATCACCAGATCAATCGAAAATTTTATTTTTTTCACTCGGTCATAAAGCGAGGAAGTTTTTCATTTTTTCAAATTTCGGTATTAAAAATATCGGTGACTTGAAAGCGGGAAAAAATATTGGGTTACAAAATCCTACCGGCTATAAAGAGTGGAATGGGAATTTTAAATTTGGTTATCAATTGAATCAACAGACTTCCCTCAATTTTGATTTTTTAACCGTTCAGCAAGATGAAGTGCCTAGATATGATAAATATGTCACCGGTCAATATGAAACTTACCTTTACACTCCCCAGAACAGATATCTTTCCGCAATCACGATTCGCTCTCAACCACAATATTTAAAATGGATCAGCTCTTATTTGTGGAATTTTTCTTACCAGTTCGAAGAAGAAGGGACAATCGAAAGAAAGTCAGGAAGCAATTCGGAAATCAGAAATCAGAATGACCTGACCACCTGGGGCTCGTACCTTCAAATGAATACCGCTTTGAACACCAGTCAAATTCTCACTTATGGTTATGAATTTTATTTCGATCAAATTAAGAGCAGCAGATCAAGAATTGAAAACGGTGTATCCGAAGCACAAAGAGGAAATTTCCCGGATGGCTCGACTTATCAATCGCTGGGAATATTTATGAATGATAACTTCATCATTACCTCGGCAACTGATATTACACTCGGTTTGAGATGGAGCCAGGTAAATCTCTTTTCTCCGTTGGAATTGCCCTTTGGTAATTTCAAAGATGCTTACCGGGATTTGACCGGCACGGTTGGCATCAGTTACAAACCAAAATTATGGTTAAATTTAATTGCCACTTATGCCAAAGGTTTTCGCGCGCCCAATTTCAATGACGCGGTTGTTCTCAAAGTTTCCAATGCCGGTGTCGATGCGCCAAGCCCTGGCTTAAAACCAGAGAAAAGTCATAATTTTGAATTAGGCGCAAAGTTCCATCACAATAAATTTGACGGTACAATGTTCCTTTATTATAATCAACTTCAGGATTTAATCGATCGTTATCAAGGCAGTTACAATGGACTCAATTTCTATGATGAAAACAAAAATGGGATTCGCGATAACGATGAAGCCTGTATTTACCAAAAACGAAATGCTGCCAACGCATTCATTGCAGGCTGTGAATTAACCGGAAATTTGAGACTTTCTCCAACTTGGTACTTGTCCGGATTTATTTTTTGGACTTACGGTCAGAACCGGACTTTTGATGAACCAATGAGTCGCATACCGCCATTAATGGGTAAAATTTCATTAAAATATCTGCCAATCCCCAAACTCTGGTTTGAACTCTTTATTCGTTCTGCTACCAAACAAAATCGGCTTTCAAGCAGGGATATCGATGACAGTCGCATTCCCGATGGCGGTACTCCGGGTTGGACGACTTTAAACTTCAGGAACTTTTGGGAATTGTCCGGGCATTTGCAATTTAATTTTATTTTTGAAAATATTTTTGATGAAGCTTATAAGGAACATGGATCGGGGATTTTTTCTTCGGGGAGGGGTTTTGTGATTGGGATTCAATATCAGAAGTGAAAGGTTACAGTGTAACCTAATAATTCCAACAGATAGAAACTACCCAACAGATGAAAGATTAAATAAAGGTCAAGATTAAGATCAAGGTCGAGTAAGAAAAGATGAGTTTTTTCTTGATCTTGATCCCTGTGCTCGAAGAGTATCGACCTTGATCTTTCATCTTAAATATCCGTTGGGTTGTTTCTATCCGTTGGTTTAAAACTACAAACATAAAAGGAGAATTCCAATGACCAACAATATCCACCAAATAATAATCATTCTTTTTCTTATCACTTTTCTTTTTAGCCCACCCACAATCCCACAAGAGAATCCATCAACACCGGAACAAAAATTGGCAGCCTTCCAACAACGAGCGCAAATGACAGAAAATTCCCTGTTCAAAAATCTCTCTTTCCGATGTGTCGGGCCCATTGTTATGAGCGGGCGCGTGGTGGACATTGAACCGCATCCAAACGAGCCTTACACATTTTATGTTGCTTATGCCACTGGAGGACTTTGGAAAACAACCAGCAATGGCATGGGATTTAAATCTCTGTTTGACAACCAGAATGCTATTTCAATTGGGGATATTGCGATTGATGCGAAAAATCCAGACATGATCTGGGTTGGTACTGGTGAAAACAATTCCAGTCGCAGCTCTTATTCAGGGACTGGGATTTATAAAACAACCGATGAAGGAAAAAATTGGCAATTCATGGGATTGGGCGACAGTCATCATATTGGGAAAATTGTTATTCATCCGAATAATTCTTACATTGTTTACGTGGCAGCGCTGGGTCATCTTTATACGGAAAATGAAGAGCGGGGAATTTATCGCACGAAAGATGGTGGAAAAACATGGGAGAAGGTTTTGTACGTTAATCCAAGAACCGGGTTTGTCGATCTCGTAATGGATCCAACGAATCCTGATGTCCTTTATGCCGCAGCCTGGGAAAAAGACAGGAAAGCCTGGGACTTCACCGAAGGAGGAACCGGTAGTGGTGTTTACAAAACTATCGATGGCGGAGATAATTGGGAACTCCTCGGTGGCGGTTTCCCACAAGGCGAGTTTGTCGGCAGGATTGGCTTGGCGGTTTATCCGAAAAATCCAAGTATCGTTTATGCATTAGTCGATAACCAGCAAGCGCGTCCAAATGAAGATCAAAAAGAAGACGCACCCATAACCGCTCGCAAATTATTAAAAATGACCAAAAGAGATATCCTTGGATTAACAGATAACGATCTCAATTCTTTCCTGCGCCGGTATGGTTTCCATAAAGAATACACCACACAAATCATTCGCGATTTGCTCACTGATGGTGATATTTCGACCCAGGATTTTATCGACTTCATTAAAAAGAATAATCCACAAACCTTTAATCCGACTATCGTTGGGGCTGAAGTTTACCGAAGTGACAACGCAGGCAAAACCTGGACAAAAACAAATGAAGATTACATAAATAGTTTCTACAGTACTTACGGCTATTATTTCGGGGAAATAAGAGTTGCTCCAGAGGACGAAAATAAAATTTATATTTTAGACATTCCATTGCTCACCTCAAATGATGGCGGTAAAAACTTTGAGTGGCTCGGCGGCAAAGGCGTGCACGGCGATCACCAGGCTTTCTGGGTTGATCCAAATTTTCCGAATCATTTGATCGATGGTAATGATGGTGGATTAAACATAACTTACGATGGCGGTGAAAATTGGTGGAAATTAAATTACGTACCGGTTGGTCAGTTTTACACAGTCAATGTTGATATGGCAGAGCCGTACAATATTTATGGCGGTTTGCAGGATAACGGTGTGTTTAAAGGATCGAGCCGGTCAAAGCCGGACAGATTTTCACCTTGGCAGCGTATTTATGGTGGAGACGGCATGTACATTCAGATTGATCCCAAGGATTTCACTGTTTACACAGGATTTCAATTTGGCAATTATGCCCGAATAAATTCAAAAACAAAGAAATCAATCCGGATTACGCCAAGGCCTCACCTGCAAGATCCGGGTTTGCGTTATAATTGGCAAACGCCAATTCTTCTTTCATCCCACAGCCGGAATGTGCTTTATTTTGGAAGTAACCGGTTATTCCGCTCATTTGACAGAGGTGATCACTGGCAAGCCATCAGTCCTGATATAACGACTAATCCTGATTCAGTTGGTGATGTGCCTTATGCCACAATCACAACTATCTCCGAATCGAAAATCACCTATGGCTTAATTTATGTTGGTACAGACGACGGCAGAATTTGGATCACCAAAAACAGTGGTTATGATTGGAAAGAAATTGGACAGAATCTACCCCAAGGACTATGGTGTTCACGAATAGAAGCATCCCGTTTTGAAGAAGGAACTGCATACTTAAGTTTGAACGGATACCGAAACGATGATTTCCACAGCTACATCTATCGCACCAGGGATTTTGGAGAAACCTGGGAATCCATCAAATCAAACATGCCCGACGAAGCTGTGAATGTAATACGGGAAGATCCGTATAATCCACATGTATTGTATGTCGGAACTGATTTGGGTGTTTTTGTTTCTTTAGACGAAGCGGAAAGCTGGCATGTTTTGCAAACAGGAATTCCTATTTCTCCAGCGCACGATATGGTTATTCATCCACGGGATCATGATTTGGTTGTGGGTACTCACGGAAGAAGCATTTATGTTATGAATGTGGAACCGATCCAGGAATTAACGCCGGCAGTGATGGAAAAGAATATTTTTCTTTTTGACATCAAAGAAATTAAAGAAGAATCACGTTGGTCGCGCAAGCCTCGGTTCTGGACAAGGCCGGATGATCCAACCATTTTAGAAATTCATTATTGGTTAGCCGAAGATGGAAAAACTTTATTCACAATAAAAGATCAAAAAGAAAACATCGTTCGACAAATCAAACATGAAGGTGTTAAAGGCATAAATACGCTTAAATGGGATTTGACTTTGGACAGGGAAATTGTTTCAAAGCTTCAAAATAAAAAAGCGCAAAAAAAAGTCACTGCCGCATTGAAAAAATTAGAAAAAGCAAAAAAGTCGAAAAAATCCGAACTTGAAATGGCAAAGTTAGTAGGCGAATTCAACAGAGCCACTCAAAATTTGGAAACAATTCACGAGTCAATTGCAGATTATAAAAAGTATAAACATCTTCCCGAAGATCAGTTGAGAAAAAAAGTAGCGCCTGTTTATGTTTCCAAAGGCGAATATAAGGTTGAGTTGACAGTTGGGAAAGAAACTGTTGCTCAAATTTTGAAAGTAGCAGCAGTTAAAAAAGGCAGGTCAAGCAGTCCAACAGAGCGGAAAATTAATAAAAAATGGGAGCAGGAGAAAAGGCGGAAAAGGATAAAGAAGGAATATCAATAAATATTTTATATACTTGTCAGGCACTATAACCTGAAAAATTCACAAAAAAGATATAATGTCAAAATAATTATAGTCAAAATGATTGTTTTTAAAGGATATAATTATTTTAACTATAATCATTTTGACATTTGATTTAAACTGAGTTTTGCTCTTTATTTGTAACCGATTACAGGGTGTAAATTCGTATTAAAAATTAGCCCATCCGCCAGCTGGCGGAAACACGCCACAGAAAAGAGATTTTTATGGTATTCTTCCGTGGGATTTCTTTTCTGTGGGAGATCCATAATTTGAAATACTCATACCGATTTTCAATCCATTTTTTCTGCTGCCATCCGGGGAAAAAAATACTGTGTTGATTGAAACGCCAACATCCAAAGCAATTGCATTAGCGCTGGTATGCCAGATTTGGGATGATATATATTTGACGCTTGTACCAAAGGCAAACCAATTGGCAATTTTACGGGCATAAGTTAAATTAATCGCAATATCCTGGGCTGAAAAATTTTCTCCTGTACCTTTTTTCTCTAAAAGGTTGCTAAAGTACATCGTATCGGATTTCTGATTTCTCCAATTTAATTCTACCGTTTCAGGAGACCCACCGGCATTAAAAAGCCTTACCATCCATGCCTTGCCATCTTCACTGGGTTTAAGGGATGTCACGATCACTGCTTCCGGTTCCACACGTAACAGCGAAGGAAGAACCGGTTCACCTTTTGCGGGCGCAACAATCAAAGGCTGACTGAACGATATTCCAAAGCGGGTCACTTCAACAGCATTGTATTTTTTATGCGGGCGAATGGAATAACTAAAAGTAACAAAACCTTCCTGGTAAGCTCTGTAATTCGTATGCCAATGATTATTCATCACCCACGAATAAAATTTTTGAGTAGGCTCAACTTTGCTCCTCCAATAATCAAGCTTTTTTTGCTCACCCAAGTTTCCAAGAATATTACCCGAAATTTCACCCACTTCAACCATAGGTGCATCCGCATTCGCCCAGGTAACACCAAATTTTTCGTTAGAAATATCGATCCACCGCTGGACTGAAAACCAGTTTTTACAAGCGCTCGGTATTTGATCTGTTTCAGGTCTCATCACAGCAAAGGGGATATCAATTCTCATGATGCCGTCCGGAACGTTAAAAGGATAAGCAAAATGCAGTCCTTCCTTTCCATTGCTGCGGGCAAAATCCCAGTTTCCCAGGTTGGGTTTTAACTCTGCGCGTTTTTTATCAATTGTGTTTATAATGTCAACACGATCAAATCCGTCAATTAACTTGATTTCCCTGTTAAGTTTGTTACATCCGGGCGCATCCGATTCTACCATTAAAGAGACAACTAACGGCCCGTTTTCCTTGATCTTTATTTTTGCCTTGCCAGCTTTTCGAATATTAGCGAGATCTTTGCCGGGCAGAAATAAATATCCGTTTAATTGTTCGTCTGATTTCAAATCCACCAAATTTATTTTGATACCTTCAGCGTATACCTCACAAATATTTCCCGTAGTTTTATCCAATTTCACAGTGACAATACCATTGTCAAGCTGCGTCCCTTCTATTTTTGTTTTTGAATCCCATCGATGTATTTCCCCTGGTGTAATTTTATATCGTTTTGCAGCAAAGGGTGGGATGTTTTTAACGACAAACACCAACTCGCCATTTGACAGCCGTTGACAAGGAACCGGGTTACCATTTTGGTCTGTGACTTTATCTCCTGCCTTTGACAGGTTGGTCGGAACATAAACCAAGTCTGTTCTTTTCCAGGAATTTGTATTAAATACGTCGATTTCAGATGGTCGAAGATTTCCTTGTTCGAATGCTTTTTCGATAAGCTTCAAAGATTGTTCTTCAGCATCAAAAGCGAATGCTTGTTTTATTTCCCACAGCTCCCTTGTCTTTTTACTTTCCGGTGCAGTAACGCTGACATCTGCCCCCCAGGTATGTTCCGAATACATTAATACATTTTTCCAGGCTTCGTAAAATTCATTTTTGGGATATGCTGCAGGATTTAACATAGCCCACAATGCCTCTGCTTGAACGAGTCGTTCCGAAGAAGCTCGGTTTATTGCTGTTTCTTTTGCCGATGATGCTGCGCCGTCTTCCCAATAAGGTGTCCAGTCGCCTTGGACAATTGGAAGCTGGTCCCCGTAACGTCCTTCGAATTTTCGAAATACCTCGGGTGTCGTGGAGATAAAAAATTTCGGATAAGCGTATTTAGTGTTCCATCTCTTAATGAATTCAGAAATTTGAGGTTCTGGCCCCCAATTATCGCGTAAGCCACTCCAGCGTAAATAGGTTAAATCATAAGGGTATTCTTTTTCTTCAAGTTTATCCATAAATTCAAAAACAAAATTTTCGGTCATTTTGCAGCCGAGAGTGTGCGACAAACCATATCCAAAAAATGGTATCCAGACCAGAACTTTATCCTTTGATGAGGGACCCAGCCAATAAAAAGGTTTGTCTTCCCAGGTTGCCAATATAGTTCCTATGCGGTCAAAGTAATTGGGCGCCGGGGAAAAATATTTAATACCGGCTTGAGACATAGCGCCAACAATACCCCAGGTGTAGCCGGGAACATCACTGATCATTGCTGATTCAATTTTGGGCAGACCGTATTTTTCAGAACAATTCACTGAATAATTGAACAATCGAAGTAACTCTTCCGGACGACATAATCCGGAAAGGACGTTGTTGTATAAACCTTCAATCCCGATATGTCCTTCCTTTATAGCTGTGATCAGTCTTTCGCGTTTTTCAGAAGGTTGGTTTGTTAAATAAGCATCTAATGCCCAGGACACTTCAATATTCCACTTGTATTGCGCACCGGCAGGATAAGTGGCTGTGGAATCGATAATGCCCAAAGCCTGATCGATAAACTGCACATGTTGACGTTCTACTTCAGTTTGAATATCCGTATAACCGATGTCTGTATGCGAATGCGGCAAAATGTAAATTTCCATCTTTCGTACTCGTTTTGGAATTACTTTTTGAGTGAACGGTTTCCTTCCTTCAATCTCAAAAAGTACATCGATTTGTTTTTCCCGGTCAACTGCGGGTATTAGAAGTTCAAACCGGTTTATTCCAAACTCAAGTTGGGATATAACGTTTTTACTATTTTTTGAACTAATGATTATTTTCAACGGATCCCCTATATGGATAAAATCGATAATTAGGGGTTGATAATCTCCATCCTTTTCAGGTAAGAGAACAGGTGGAGATTTAATCGACACACTTTCGGTGATTGGAAAACGAAAGGTCATGTACCAGGCGTGACTGCCCGCCGGTTCTCCCACGACTTTGATCTTAACCCGCTTTCCGGCAACTAAATTTTCAGCCGGTATTTTTAAAACAGCAAATCCTTGCAAGTCATCGTGACGATCTATTAACGTCGCCTTGAAAAAGAGTTCCGCCCCGTTTTTACCCGGTACTTTCCATTCCATCTTTTGGGTTGATAGAGGATTTTCAAAAAGAAAATATTCCTCATTATTGACATACAGACGGAATTTTTTAGGATTAGGATTGACATCGATTGCGAACATCCAGATAAATTTGATAGACTCTCCCTGAAAGTCAACAGGCACTTTGTCCGTCTCCCATTCAGCTACCTGGTTTTCATTCAAGGCTCTGACCAAAAGCGCAGAATTCACAGTTGGAATTGGGGAATGATATTGAAATTTATTACCGGAAAGTGTGTTGGAATAGCCGCTGAACCATTCTTGATTTTGTGATAAGTTCTTTTCACACATCGCCGTGCTTGCAGATAGTACTAAAATAATTACTGTTGCTGTTATTGTTATTTTCATATTTTTACCTCTATTTATTTACGATTGACGATTAACGATTGATGATTTTCGATCTAAAAACTTCTTCAATCGTCAACCTGCATTCTTCAATCTGAAATCTCTTTTCATTTACGATTGACGATCAACGATTGATGATTTTCGATCTAAAACTTCTTCAATCTTCAATCTGCATTCGTCAATCGTCAATCATCTTTTAGTTCTTCAATCTTTTTTCATTTACGAGGTATGATAAAACAAGCTTCCATATTCCCGACCAACGCGAAACATCTCAACAATATTTTCTATGGGAATTCCATCGTGCAATGAATGATCGGATGCCAAAATGTAACCGTTGCCGGGAGCGGCAATGTTTATAGTTTCTGTTACTTCGGCAGCTACATCTTCCGGTGTACCAAACGGCAGCGTTCGAGATGAGTCAATATTACCAATAAAACAAAATCGATGTCCATATTTCTCCTTTACCATTTTCAGATCCATTCCTGCTGTTCGTTGCAGCGGATGGATTGCAGCGATCTTTGTTTGCGCCAGGTCATCCAGATATTGCTTGATGCAGCCACATGAATGCAGCAGAACGGGAACGCCCAGTCCGTCGATGTACTCCGCTAACTCTGCCAGATGTGGCAGCAGCAACTTTTTAAAGTGTTCATCGTTCATGAATCCGCTATGGCTGTCACCCAGGTCATCAGACAGCCAAATTCCGACACATCCCGCCTCTACGCTAAGCCGCGCGGCTTCCTTGTAGTAGTCGTTGGCAATCTTGAAACACTCCGTAAGCATCCCGGGGTCATCATACAGCGCAAAACAAATGCGTTCATAACCCAACAACATCCAGGCTGCCGTAAAAGGGCCAAGCACACCGCCCAGCAATGCGATGTTTTCGTTGTCCATCGCTGCAGCCTCGATAATCTGAGAGTCCCGTCCCGGAAGCGTTGGATCTGGCGGCTTATACGCGGCAAGGTCTTTCCGTGACTTGATGGGATAGCCGATCGGGGCGTCGATGGGCCACGAGGCATCGCCCTGCTGATATGTCGTACCCCACTCGTCAATATATATCTTCTCATCCAGCATCTCAGGCTGGAACCCGCTGAATCCGCCAAAAGGCAGCCAGACGCCATCATGCTCCAGGGCAATCGCGCAGTCAACCGCATCCCTGCCGTTGTATGTTTCCGGTGTGCGACCGATCAAAACCTGGTACATCGGTTTCTGAAACAGGAAATCAAACATCGGAATCCTATCAACCGGTTCCCGCCTTATTGCAGCCAATAGTCGTTCTTTACGCCTCATGATACTTTTCCTCCTAACCTGGACAAGCCAGAATTCCTATAAACTGAAATGACAGGTTAATTGGTGATAATTTTTGTAACATAAAAAGATCAATACCCTTCGGGTACAGGTGTCGAGATCGAGATCAAGAAAAAAATCATCTTTAATTTTTTCTTGATCTCGATCTTGATCTCGACCTTTTTCTTTATGCTATCAATGTCAAGATTCTTCTTGCCCATTGTGCAAGAATTTCACTGTTTAGATACTATCCCAAGTTTATTGTGAATCTCCTCAAGCGGCACGTTCTTTGTCTCAATCATGATGAATATTGCCCAAAACAAAAGACCGGTCATACATACGGCGAAGAAAAGAAACGGCGCCCCCGGTGAGAGCTGTTTCACGGCAACTGGAAAGACCCACGAAACCAGCGCGCAGAACACCCAGAGACAGAAAGATCCGAACGCCTGACCTCTCGCCCTGATTCGGTTCGGAAAGATCTCGCTGAGGTAAACCCAGATCACAGCGCCCATTCCAAATGCATGTGACGCCACAAAAGCCAGCATTCCGCCTAATAGCAGGTACTTGCCTGCGCTTGTAAACGTGATCCCATCCGCATCAAGAAGCACCGATGACAGGAAACCCAGAGATCCTTCTCTGACATAAAACACGGCTGCCATGGCGAAAAGACTGATCACATATCCAATGCTTCCGGCGATCATGAGGACGCGGCGCCCCAACTTGTCAATGACAGCTATCGCCAGCAGGGTAACAATAAAATTAATGCCGCCCAGGGAGATGGTCTGAAGAAGCGCATTGGATTTATCCACGCCTGCCACCTGGAAGATGTCGCCGGAATAATACATGACGACATTAATACCGGACAACTGCCCGAGTATGGCAATCGCTGCGGCAATCCACAATGGGCGAAAATATTTCCTTTGAAACAACGGTTCCGTCTTGAATTCGCTTTCTTCTGCCAGCGCTTTCCGTATTTCATTTATTTCCTCATCAACATTTCCGGTATCAGTACCCATCACATCAAGAACAGCGCGCGCATCGTCAAGCCTGTCCATTGAAACCAACCAGCGCGGACTGCGCTTGTTGAAGAACAACAGGATAAAGAACGCGGCTGCAGGCAGGCATTCCATGCCAAACATCCAGCGCCAGTTGTCAGCTCCCAATTTCATAGAATCAACAAGATAATTGGAGAAAAACGCAAGAAGAATTCCAAAAACGATATCGAATTGAAAAATCGCTACCAGCCGTCCCCTGTACTTAGCCGGAGATATTTCAGCAATATACATTGGCGAGACTACCGAAGCGCCCCCGACGCCGATGCCGCCGATAAATCTGAACGCGAGAAAAGAATACCAATCCCATGCCAGTGCGCTTCCCAAAGCGGACACAAAATAAAATACAGCCATCCATATAAGGATCAACTTTCTGCCGTATTTGTCGGTTGGCTTTCCAATGAAGAACGCCCCGAACATAGTTCCGATCAGTGCGCTGGCAACAGTCAGGCCCAGATTTGCCTCACTGAGATTAAATACATTCCTGAGTTGAGAGGTTGTGCCATTGATAACAGCAGTATCAAACCCAAATAACAATCCACCCAGGGCAGCAACAAACGTGGCAAACCATAATTGTTTGGTCATACATATCTCCTTACCTTTATTTATTGATGATTTTCGATCTCTATCCATTTACGATTGACGATTAACGATTTATGATTTTCGATCTAAAAACTTCTTCAATCTTTAATCGTCAATCTGCAATCGTCAATCATCTTTTTTTCCTTCGCCTGTACTTTAGTGCGCTGAGTTTGCCATCCATTTCTCCCGGGGCTCTAAATATTCACATGATAAGGTTTGTTATTTTCTGTCTTCAAACGAACCGTTTTATCACCATATCTTACGATGCATTCATTCCCATTTTTTGAAAATACTTTTACATCTGTCAACTTGCCATTTTCCCAGCTCATATCCACCACAAATCCACCTTTGGCACATAATCCGGTTATTTCTCCCTCTCCCCAAACATCGGGTAAAGCCGGAAGCAATTCAATAATTGGAATTTCTTCATCACCAACCTTTTCTGTTTCATGGCTTTGCAATAACATTTCTATTATTGCAGCTCCAGCGCCAAAGTTTCCATCAATATTAAAAGGAGGGCAGGAAGTCAGCAGACTCGGCAACAATCCGGCTTTTCTCCTTCCACCCGGAACAAACAGGTTATTTATGATTTTGTAAGCATGGTTGCCATCTTTCAACCTTGCCCAACAGCAGGCTTTCCATGCCATCGACCAGCCGGTCGCTTCATCACCCCTTATTTCGAGTGATCGTTTTGCAGCGTTAAAAAGTTCGGGAGTTTTATCCTTTGTTATTTCATATCCCGGGCATAAGCCATACAAATGTGAAATATGCCTATGCTGTGGATCAACTTCTTTGTATTCCTTATCCCACTCAAGCAACTCTCCTTTTGACCCAATTTTATACGGTTGCAGATTGTCCCTTTGCTTCTTTAGTTTTTCTGAAAAACCTTTGTCCGCATCAAATATATGAGAAGCCTTGATACAATTGGTAAATAATTCTTTGATTATCATGATATCCATAGTCGGGCCCTCGCAAAATGGAGTCCTGTAATCGGCTCCTTCGGGATAGTATCCATGTTCAGGCGAAGAACCAATTGGAGTTGTATAGTAACCTTTGTCTGATAAAATTAGCCATTCGCTTAAAAATTCTGCAGCGCCTTTCAAAACAGGCCAGAATTCTTCTAAAAATTCAGTGTCATTTGTATATTGATAATGCGTCCAAATCTGTTGACATAGCCATCCGCCGGCCATGGGCCAGAACGAACAATAGGCATTGTCAACCGGTTGAGCACATCGCCAAATTGTAGTATTGTGGTGGGCGGTCCAACCATTTAGCCCAAAACTTTCACCGGCATGTTTTTGTCCGTCAACGGATAATTCTTTTATAAAACGGTGGATGGGTTCATCACACTCTCCCAGGTTAGCAGCTTCTGTCATCCAATAATAAATTTCAGTATTGATATTCATGGTATAAGCGCTTGCCCATGGGGGTATAATTTGATCATTCCATATACCCTGAAGGTTTATTGGCTGCCCTCCGGCGCGTGAAGCTGCTATGGTAAGATACCTGGAATATTGCATAAACAATGCGACAAGAGAAGCATCTCCTCCCTGACTAAATAATTCAAGCCGTTTGTTGGTTGGCAATTTACTTTGTTCTGTCATCTCTCCAAGGCTAAAATTTACTCTGTCAAATAATTTCCTGTAATCTTTTAGGTGAGTCTTTTTTAGGTTATCATAACTATTGTTTAAAGCATTTTTAAGATTTGCAGATGCAACAACCGAAGGGTCAACTCCTTCTTTGCTGGGACTTTTATCAAAACCATTGTAACTGGTATCTCCTGACAGTATTATTTTTACTTTATCTGCATTTGAGATTACAAGTTTATTTCCTTCAACATTTAATGTGCCTCCTTGTAAATCGACTGCTACACGTCCTTCATAAAAAGTACCCTGCCCATTCAGTTTATCGCCATACATTATTGTTTCGGTGCCCGGAATCGGTTGTCCATTCTTTTCAAAAAGTTCAGGGTACATCCACTCCTGCCCCCAATCCTGCACATTTTTTATTGTTCTTCTTAATGCTAATGCTGGCGCCTGCCCTTTCATAACCAACACATTTCCTTCAATTGATGAATTTGCAGTTAGATGCGCTCCCTGTAAATCAATTTTACAGGAAATTTTACCTTTGCCCGTTGAACTTAAGTTCATAATAATTACTTGTCCCGGGAAACTAGCGAATGTTTCGCGTTGATATTGAACATCGCCAATAGAATAAAAGGTGCGACAGATAGCTTGTGAAATATCCAGTTCTCTTTTATAATTCGTTACATTTTCAGAGTGGTCAAATTCAATTTCAAGGTTACCAAAAGGTTGGTAGCAGGATTGTGCCCTTCCGATCCATTCGTTACCTACAATTTTATTTATTTGTTTAAAATCTCCTTCATTAATAAGCTCTTTTACTTTTCCCAGGCTTTTAGTTACATCAATTTTCACATGCCGCCTGCCGGGTTCAGCAGAGTAAAGCGTGTTTTCATTTAGCTGGAGTTTTTCATGTTTTATGCCTCCAAATACCATTGCGCCTAATGTTCCATTACCAATAGGTAATGCTTCATACCAATCAGTTGCCGGTTTATCGTACCACATTATAACATCATGATTTTTCTGATTAATGCCGCCAAAACCAAACATGGATATACATATTATTGAAATTAAAAATATCTTTTTCATGATTATATGAAATCTCCCATTACTATTTTTTTTAATATGAACTGTTATTTATTTCGATTGAGCAAATAGATTTTCAAATCTTCCTCTATAAATACTTCCCTGTCTGCCTGCTGGCACAGGTAGAATCATCTGCACGGGAAATAGTACTGCCCAAGCAATATGGAAATCCTTCATTTTTCAAAAGCGCAATAAAAGCCTGTTCTAATTTCGCTTCTGTAAATTTTATTTCATCAAGCCTTTTGTTTTATTCTCTATCTGCTTCATAAAATCCTTTTCTACCTGCGTGATTCTATTCTTTATTTTCTCTTTATAAATTTCATATTCAGTATGTGCTTTTTCTATTGCTTTTTGATGGCTGATGGTTCCTGAATGTTGCAAAATATTTTTGTTGGTCATTTTCAAGAAAATTTCTAATTGCTTAATCCAATCAGCCATATACATTGGTGTACGGTCTAATGCTTGGATTTCTGCAATTTCGAGAAATGCCGTTACCATTCTGTTCAGGATATTTAATTCATCTTCTGAAAGATATTTTTTAGCAATTTCAACTTCTTTTCTTGTTGGAATTTCACCTTTAAAATTGGTTAGACCAATATGCTCTTTTGATGAATCAACTCGTTTGTAAACAGTTTCTGCCGCTGTTCCTCCGTGAGTTGCCCAGTGCATTTTATTTTGTATGGTTTTAAATACCATTACAGATTGTTCTGTTTTTGGGTCGTAGTCGATACTTGTTGCGTATATATCTAATATTTTGCGCCTATAAATTTTTTCTGATGAACGAATATCGCGAATACGAGCCAATAACTCATCAAAATAGTTTCCTCCTCCTGCTTCTTTTAGCAGTTCATCATTCATTGCAAAGCCTTTTATCAAGAACTCTTTGATAAGTGCTGTTGCCCATTTTCTAAAATGAACACCTCTGTGCGATTTTACTCTGTAACCAACCGAAATAACCACATCAAGATTGTAATGTCTTACATTTTTCGACTGCGTTATTCCTTTAATAGCACCGTGTTGAGTGGTTGTTCGGAAATCCCGAACAACCAGTTCTTCTACCAGTTCACCGTCTTTAAATATATTCTTAATATGCTCACTAATAGTTGCTTTGGATTTTTGAAAAAGTTCTCCTATTTGAGCCTGATTTAACCATACAGTCTCATTTTCAAAATGTGTTTCAATTTTGACTTTGCCATCTTCGGTTTGATATATTATGAGTTGGTTGTTTTTCATAATTTATTGCCTTTTCTGTTTCCATCTATTTCGTTGTAATTGATGTTGTTATTATTAAATTTATCGTCTGCCCAATTCTTTCCATGTTACTCCTCATACTCTCATTCTACAAAAATCTCATCCACAAACAACCAGGCTTTGCCGCCCGCACCTGCGTGCCAGGGAGGACAAACACCCTGATTACGTGCAAATACTTTAATATACCTGGTCTCTTGTCGGGGTATATTCACTGAATATTCTTTGATTAAATTTTCTCTATGAACTAAACTTTCTTCGGTATTTAATTTTCCTGCAGACACAAAGGTCTTTCCATCTGTTGAAACGAAAAACTCAACATATTGCGGCAAGAAAATCCATGCACCAATAGAACCCAGGAAGGTGGATTTAATTTGAGAAACCAACTGTGTTTTCTTCAGGTCGATAATTAAATCCATATCCTGAAATTCAAATCCCTGCCAAAAACCATCTGTGTACAAAGCTCCTTTTGCATTATCAACCAATGCAAGGTGACCTGAAGATGGCCATTTTTTGCTGTAAGGCGTATTATAAATAACATTGTAATCATTAGATTTATAAAAGGTTTTTTCAACTGTGGATAGCGGTAGTTTTTCCCCACCTTCAAAAATTGCCGCTTTAACTGTAGTTGTTTTGTCTAATGTAAATGGAGTTTTGTACTTTAAAGATTCAATCGTTGGTTCGGTTTCGTTAATTGTATATCTAATCTCACGTTTTTGATTTAGTGTTGGTACAATTTCAATGCGGGTCTTATCCGAAAAAGATATGTTACCTTGTATGTCAACAATCAATACTTCAGTATAAGCAGTGGCTTCTCTCGAGAATTCACCAATGTTCCCAGCCTCATCGATTGCACAAACTTTATAGTAGTAAGTCTGATCCGGCTCGACTTTTTTGTCCGCATACATTGCATGATCAAAATCTTTTATTGGATAATCAATCAAAACTTTACCATAGTCACTTGATCCTTTGATGATATCATCCGATCTTACCATTCCGATTTTTGTATCGGCGCCTGGTGTGAAGCCCGGGGTTTTGGAACGAAAAATTTCATACTTTGTAACATCGGATTCACAAGAGGTTCGGAACAGTATATTAACGAAATTAAACGCAGTGATAGGACTAACAAGGATAGCCCGCACGCCCTCCACTTTGACCGGGGGAAGATTCTTCTGTTCAGCGCTTAGTGTTGTCACCTTGACCGGTTCGCACGGAATTCCGGTGTTATTAAAGCGGTCGATAGCCACAACCCGGTAATAGTAGGCGCTTTCCGGCTCCAGGGTACTCCGGATCCAGCCGGCTTGATCGTACTGCACATGATGTTGGATTTATCAATCGTCATGAAACTGCCTGTTCCCGGCCATGTTCCCTTATTCTTGCCATCCGCGCGCCAGGCAACCATAGGCTGAAGCACCTGACGTCCGAACCGATCTGCCCCGCCGGCTTTCCAATCCCCGGCGTGACTCCTGATAGCCCAATGAAAATTCACAGGCCCCTGCTGGTCAACCGGGATATTCACATCGAACATATTGTTCATCAGGTAGAGATAAATTCGACTGTTCTCCGGGTATTCCTGGGAACGATCAAACCCGTGTTCGCCCCATAATATTGGAGAAGGTCGCGGTCGCCCATAGCATATCAGTGAACACTCGATAGGAGAAACCGTTATGCCGTACTTGTCGTTGGAAACGTCTGTAAAACTCCGGATCGCATAGTGCGCAGTACAACTGCCTTTAACCTGCTGTCTGAACGGCTCAATGACTGCGCCGGGCAGCTCGTGCCTCAATGTGAAGTCCGGCACATTGAACGGAAACGCCACATAGACGCCTTCCTTCTTCATCCGGGAGGGACTCTTATCAACGAACATGCCGAAGTCGATTCGCTTCAAGTGGTGATAGAGGATCACTGTTTGACGAATCTCTCTGGCGCCCTCGGCTTTGCCTTTGATAGTAACCACGTCGGCAACGGGACCGGAATGTATGGATACATCCGCATTTTTCATGCGATAGGTGGGCGCGTCTCGATGTTGATAAGACGAATCTCGTTTTGCTTCATCAAATCTCTGGTACAAGTACTCGTTGAAGCGATGCGGTGCGCCCTGTTCCACGAGTTTGACATTTATTTCTTTGTCAAAAAGACTGCTGATCGCGCCAGTCCGTCTGTCCACCTCCATTCGGTAAAAATCATTCTCGAGCACCGAACCGCTTAACTCTTTCATAAATTCCTTCCTGCGAACCTTTTTTAAACTATATGTCTTATAACCAGTAGCAGGGATATTTTCTGCAATAAAAACCACCGTATTGTCAGGAAGCCGCTGGTGTTCCACAGTTTTGTCTGTATCGCTGTCAATGATTTTTTTACCGGGTGGAATATCTTCTGTGCTGCATCGAACCATATCCGTGCGTTTTCGCGACAACGGGTTGAAGACAATTAAGTTCTTGTCGCTTTTGCGTGTCAGAGCCTGTGACAAGCGCTGCTGGGCATCTTTGCGCACTTTATTTTGAAACTCGAAAGCTTCCGTAACCATTTCCCGGTTCTCCGCGAGTTCTGTTTCGTACCAGCGCAAATCCTCAGCGGATCTGCCAACACCGAATTTGCCGTTAGTATGTTCATGATATTGCATGAGGCGGTGATATGCCTGGTAGAGGTCAGTCCAGGTTGCGCCACCGCCCGAAAGCAGTTGTGCCAGCGCGGCAAGTTTTTCCGTTGTCGGAATCGCCTCACCCGCGATGCGGGCTTTGCCGAGAAGCTTCGCATCCGTGGCGTCCTGGTCTGTCCACTGGTTGTTTACATCCAAAGCCAGGGTCTTTATCTTATGCCCCTTGTTGAGTTCAATTTTTAGCGCATCATAATACATGTTCCAGGTGGCGCAGACCAGGTGAGGATAACTGTATTCAGCATTCCATTTGTGAATACGGTTTGCATTCTTTCTGGTTGCCAGGTTAAAATCGGTCGCATCCTGTGACGGGAGAATAATAAATGGCCAGCCGCGACGAACGAAGCCGGCAATGAGTTGTTCCAAACGCCTGGGGGTTAAAGTATCCGACTCATTTCGATCGTGTGGGTTCCACTGAAGAGAGTAAGTCGCATAGCTTGCCGCATAAGTAAGGATCCGGCTGCCGTCAGGCCCCTGCAGAAAGAAAGCCGGTTCGTTCGCAGCCGCATAGATACTTTGTCCCAACCCTGTTTCTATCTCAACATCACCTGATACCCGTTTCCCGTTTTTCAAAACATCGGGATTAGCCAGGCGATTATAACCGTGAAACAGGTACTCGAATCCTGCTTCTTTCGCGTAGGTCGCCAGCGGCCACGTCAGCCCTATATCATCATCCTGTTTAACAGTCAGACCGGGTTTTACATTCAACAGGTCGGGAGTATGACGCGCAGCTAGGTAGAATTGCCGCGCTATCAGTTCGTGACTGTACTGTGCCACATGAGCTGTATTGTGCAGGCCTCCTACTTCAATACGTCCCTCACGAATGCGCAAAGCGAGTTCCCTTGCTTTCTCCTTCCCGGAAAAACCAATAAAACTGGTGATCGGTTCGCTTGTTTCAACCGTAAATCGATACTTATCTTCTTCATGCCAATCATCAGTTTCCCGGCAATATTGCAAAGGCAGCCGTATGTTGGCGTGGCGAATAGTTGTGCGAAGCCGATGTGGATAATCACCAAATCCAAGATCTTGATGGCAGTAAGACACACAATAGATCGTCCATTTTTTCTGCGGCTGCCATACGAGGGTCTTTTCGGCTTTAATCTTTCCGTCCCCGAAAAGCTCAAAGGACACCTTTTTGGGCTGCTGTATATCCAATATATGGATATCATAAACGCTTTCACCCTTTGCCACCATACCAATGTCTTCAATGTACAGCTTTTCACCTTCAATGAAAATTCGCACTTTACAAGCAATTGCTTCCTGGGTGTTGCTCACGGAAAGTCTTGCAATCTGCTTCAACGGTTGACCTTCTTTGATTTTTGGAAACAAGGGAGTCGGGGCGATATTGGTTATTTCAATATTAGCCACTGCGAGCGACTGCAAAAATATACCCAGTATGATGACTATTTTTTGTAACCATTTTGAATTCACTTTGTTTATTCCTTAACAGTAGATTATCTATTCAAATTAATTTTGTTTAAAAACATCTTGACTTTTTATTTTTTTTTGACGATATTATAAGCATCTCATCTACCATGTGTAGAAGGAGTAACGAAGCCGTTCTTATTGAACGGCTTTTGCATTTTTATAAGCTGTATATTCTTTCTGAAGCTTTCTTTTCGTATGTGATCTCGTAACCATATATGCAGTCCATAGTAATAAATATCCCTTTCGTTCTGATAAAATCACAAGATATTCTTCATCTTCAAGCCACATACATATTCTTGTGTCACTTTTTCTTTTATTCTTCCAGACTTTTAAAATTCCATCAGTATCATGTTCAATAATTGGTTTTGGCCAGCGAATTCTTTCGCAACGCCTGAAATCTGGGATTCGATCTTCTTCTGTTTTGCCTGTAGAAATAAGATGCCAAAAAGTTGCTTCCTTGCCTTGTTCCATGGGATGTTTTTTAAGAGCTAATTTAATGCCTTTATAGCGTGGCTTATTTTCAATAAAATCTTTTGAAAAGTATTGGTAGATAACGTTTAAATATTTATCCCAGTCACCACCGTACTTTTCAAATAAAACTAAATCATGAAGCCATTTGATAGAATTGTGCCCATTATCCCCGTGCGTGCCAGCGAAATACATTAAATTTTTGTTCTAGTAATAGCGTTGTCTTTGTTAACGAATATCCAGATCTTTGTTGAATTCTATTTACCAAATTAACCTTTCCTACATTTGTATCTAAACAACGATTGACATAAGACATAGCGCCAATTAACAAATCTGTCAATTGTATTAGCTGTACTTCTTTTGAACACACGGTTTGTACACGTTCAATAATTTCCCGTGAAAAATCATACATATTGTTGCACAAAACATCGTGAAGCCGCTTAACTTTCTCACCACCCAGCGTGTCTTTATAATCTAAATAAATACGGTATCTTGCTTCAGGTTTAAGAATTACCTTTAGCATATCAAAAAACATTTTATAGTAAAAATCATCATGCGTTTGATTGTAAATTGTGTGATTTAATTTGTTCTTATCAGGCACAATGAGCGTGCGGAAATGTAGGTCGTCATCATCAAAAAAATAATCGATTATGTCCAGATAAAATTGTACTTTTGCTGGTGATACTTTAGTCCATTTAATCTCGAAACTTGAATCGAAACTGTGTTTTCTTTTTATCTCCTTAATACGGTTGAAAATTTCTGTCTTTTTATCCAATGGACACCAGACTGCCCCTAAAACCATCACCGTTTGCTGGTCATTTTCCAGATGACAGCTTTCGTCACAATAAATATTATAGATTTCACTCATATTTTTAATGCCCTTTTTGTACGTGTTTTTTTTTAAATTCCAATCTATTCACATGACTAATTTTATTCAAGTTGATTCTTTTTCACTCTCTTTGCTTCAACATTTTTAGCAGACTCAATCCACTGGTCTGTATTTGACTGGTCAAGGTTAAAAATTTTTATGTATAGTCTTCTTTATTAATTCAACTTTGTCACATTAGCATTAAATTCCTGTCATTCCGGCTGGAGCGAAGCGGAATGCAGGAATCCACTGTGATTACCATGGGGATTTCGGCATAAAAACAAGCCGGAATGACAATCAGGTATTCAAAATTTGTAATCTGACAAAGTAGAATTAAGATTCATCATTGTTTAAATTTCAGAATATAACTTACTGTGCAATCACCTCAATCTTATTTAATAATCGCAAACTTACCAACTTTTTCTTTACCAGTTACATTTGACTTGATATGATAAATATACATCCCGGCAGCCACTTCCAAATCTTCCCTGGAAAGCAAATTCCAATGGACGATGCCTTCGTTTGGTTCATTTATTACATCCATTTTATCTACCAAAACACCACTCGAAGTAAAAATACGAATGACACATTTGGCTGGAATATGGGTAAACATTACACGGCGGCGTTGATTTAAAAATTTATTACTTACCGCAGGTTCCATTGCATTGGTCATTACATAAGGATTTGGGACAATCCTGATCTTCTCCATCTCCTCGTCCAATGATTTACTATCAGCATCTGTATCCGGGTTGACAGTAAATTTTAGTGTGTCAGTTTCAACATAAGGACGGTAAAAATCAACACGGTAAATATCCCCGGGGTTGGGCATTTCGTTTTCACTTGGCACATTGTGGAAATCGATTCGTATTACCGAACCTGTCCAGTCAATTTTTGTTTTGGATGCGGTAGATCTATCTTTCATGTGTCCGATATAAATGTAATCAGAATCCGCGTCAAACATGCCATTCATATTTCTGTCATGTAAAACCATATCCAATTTTTCATAAGCTCCCGTGGAATCAATCATATTTTTATTTACTACATAAAACGGGAAATCGTACTCAAATAATATATCATCTTTGGGTATCCTTTTATAGTTAAAATCTTTAATGGTTGAAGAAACAGTAGTTTGTGTTGTGAACGCGGAATCGCCTGTGAATACGATTTCATAGCGCCACGGAAAATAACTTTCAGCAAGTTCACTCACAGCCACATTGATGGGAGAATTACCAGTCAGCCATCCGGAATTGAGTGAATCCCATTCTGCTGAAAGCCCGTGAAGTTTTATTTTCAGTTGAATTCCATCAAAAATATCCGATGATATTTCTTTTGCGGGATCGATACATTTTTTAAATTCTTCGGTACCCACACCAGTGACTAATCTCTCCACAATATTCATGTTCCGGTAATACCCTGGGGATTCACTTAATACAAGTCTGTTTTCCTCCGTGGCGTCAAACACTTTATATCCATTATTGATATAGAGATAGTCCATTGGATGACGAAATTTTATATTATACTTACGATGCCCAACTGTATCCACATCAAACACTATCTTATAAGTATGATTTTCCTTTACCTTTTTGATATCATAAATTTCAGGGACAACACTTCCCGCACCGATCACATTATTATTTTCAATTGAAGTAGTTGAAGCAGGTTTATACCCGGCAGCCTGTTGACCGGGAATAACAACAGCAACATTTTTGCCCATTCGAATAATTTTTTCAGCTTCATCCAGCTCAATGATGATATTGTTTTCTGTTGGAGAAAGCCCTGTTGTAATTTCAGGCGCACCATAGTCGTAAGCGACAATGGCATAATAATAAGTCCTGCCGTTTTGAACCTGACTATCAACAAAATGATGGCTAATTCCGGTATCATCGCCAAGATAGAATTCAACACCTCCAATCTCGCCGAAATCAGCATTCCCTTTAATCTCATCGATCAGATCGCATTGATAGATGGGTTGTTTTGCCATTCTCGCGCCGTGGTTATCGGTAATAATTTCAGCATCCTGAAAATATTTATCAGTTGAGCGATACAGTTTGTATCCCTCAAAATCATTGATATGATTTAACATTGGTTCACGAGTTAATTTGTCAGCCCGGTCATCCCAGGTTAAAATAACTTTTCCATCACCGCTGGTGGCTGTGATTGTTGGCATCACCGGCGGCTGGGTAAACCGGTAATCATTTTCGTAAATCACCTGTGCATTTGCCTTTAATTTAAAGAGATTTCTTGCTTCATGTCCCGCAGCAGATATTTCATGCAAGTTTTCATACGCATGAAGTAAAGCGACAGAAATTCGTTCAGTCCTGCCTTTGTAAAGAGGAAATGTTGAAGAAGTTGCTACAAAAGTTAAACTTTGTGGTGTATCGCCGGTAAATTCATCTAATACGTGGGCATTAAGAAAGTCAAAACATGTTTCATCATCCACATGATACCAGTTATACGTGTTCCGCTGCATGTCAGTCTTCAGACGGAAACTTGTTAAACCAACCATATCGGATTCTGAAATATCGGTAACAGCGAAATTCGGCTCGCATCCTTGGCCCTCCAAGAAATCGGGTATATGATTGCACTCGCCCTGGTCAGGACCAAAGTAATTCAAATCCAAAGGTGCCACACCATCGAGTCCCACATCACTCCCGGCGATTTCTCCCGGCTCCATGATCCATGTTCCGTCCTCCTGTTTAACCGCATAAACGCCATTACCATTCACATCATTTCCATCCAACCAATCCTGATCTTCATCACCTTCAAAATGCTCATGCAAATCTGAATTTTTTAATTGGTAGAAATCC
>JACKQG010001414.1_pt1 | contig 33333 bp, 22 predicted proteins | sample 8237621 | NCBI WGS metagenome assembly JACKQG01 (sample SAMN15677084, study PRJNA649215) | marine metagenome | biome: marine; feature: Black Sea; material: saline water; isolation source: suspended particulate matter (SPM) from the Black Sea western gyre | collected 2013-06-09/2013-06-10 | depth...
GCGCTTCTTCACACGCCGGTACAATCGATCCGCCAACCGGCACAAGCACGACGCAACGCGCCGTGTCCATATCGACTTTGGATCGCGAGCCATCGTAGGACGGGTTTCCAGGCCCGTCGTTCTGTTCTTCAACAGGGTGCCTCGTGACCGCGACGTTCTTTGCGTCATTCGAATACCCCAATGACTCTGCCATCTCATGCATCGCATCACCAAGTTCGGCGAACTCCGCATTGGGAATTGCTTCAATAGGCTTTGGCCCGTCGTTCGGACGAATTTTTGCCGCATCATGATTCAACGAGAAACCTAGATACGCTTCAATCGGTTCGTAGTTTTCTGCTTTCAAATCTTCATAGCGAACGCCGTGTGCATCAAGAGTTTCCGCTTGATCAATAAAGCTGCCAGCCAGTTCACACCACAACCGGCCAAACAATCGAGCTGTCACTGGCTGATCAGGCCAACGGTAGAACCACTTCCAATCAGCGTTCCGCCTTGCCGCCCACGATCGATACGCGTCATAAGGATTACGAATCAGAAACAAAAACTTGCTGTCGGGATACAGCAGCTTTAAGTAGTGCGCGTAGTCTGCTGACAACCGCACTTCCTTGAATCCCCAGCGATCCGTGCCCGCCTCGTGACGCTCGTAGGCTGGGTCGCGACCCAGCGCCTCGCCCCCGTCCACTTTTGCAGGATACTTAAACAACGTCGCAAAGTACGCTCGATGAGCCTCCACGAGCGACTTCACGCTCGGATACATGTTCGCAATGAATCGTTCGGTGACCGAATCTCGATTGGAGTCGTTCAGGAAGAAATGTGGTTCCGGCCAATCGTTTGTCATACAACGCAACGGTTCCGCCAAGTGTTCCAGCATGCACGCGTGCCCATACGGCTCGCCCCAGATCATGCATTCAGGCATCAGCATGCGTTGCAGTAGCGTCGAGCCAGACCGCCAACCGGCGGCAAGCACGAAGACCGGCGAGTCATCTGGTGCCGCGTCATTCAACTCGGGCCAACGAGTCCGCATTAGATGTACAGCATTTGCAAAGCCACGACGACTTGCTCCTTGACTTGCTGCCACGCTTCAGCCCTCAATTCGATTGCCACGTGTCAAATCGTATTCTACCATTTTCCCGCGTTGCCGAACGACGACGATATGAATGTTATCACGGTACGGTATCAAGATGCAAAAGAGATATACCTCCAGTGTCGAATTCATTTAATCGCAGGGCCATCAACAAGCGACGGGTGGCAGAAAGTGAGATCTGCGATAATCCACCTGATGCGGAGAACGTTTAACGACCTCAACTGTTTGCGAGACGAGGCGACTACGGCGCGAGTGGAAAATTCGTGTCATAGAATCAGCAGCTGCCAAAAGTTTAATCTATTAGCCAACGCAACCACACAATGATGATGTTAACGCCATCTCGTCCTAACGCATTTGATTTATTCGGTCGAGATCCGGAACAATGGTTTGCACCCAAACGTCCGATGCTCCAAATTCCGTGAAGTGTTCAATATTCAAATTCTTAATGAGGTCAAGTCGAACTTGTACTGGAAAAACAAAGCGCTTGTCTCGTTGGTAGTACCAGACCAGAGCATCTTCTGTGGGGCCAATCTTGTCGTTTCCGTTAAGATATATCGCGTGCCGAGTTAACCGAACATCTTTTTTTGAGTTCGTGAGTTGATTGGATACTTGTTGAATCAATATGTATTGCAGAGTCAGGCGATATCCATCAGATGCCCACATCCCGTCGCACATATATCGATCGGTAACGAAGGTTCGCCGTGCTTCTTGCGGGGGTGCATCCCAGTGAATGCGAATATCAGGTCGCACTTTATTGAATTGTTCGACTGTGTTTCCTGATAGTTGTATGTCGAAAGCGTCTACTTGCTTCAGTCTTGGAAGCGATGCTAGATCTAAGAACTGTTGGTTCGAAATACTGCACTTGTTGAGGTCGATATGCTCCAGAGTGCGGGCCTTTCGTAGCCATTCGATTTCTTCTTGTACTGCATCGGTATGAACTGTCACCGAGACAACTTCGTGTCGCGAGGTTGGAGCTCTTACTACAACACAACTAGAAACAGATCGCAGACGTTCGTTGACGATTGTTTGTCTTCGTACTTGATTCCCGTACCAAACCATCGGTAACGATAGAACGGTAATGGCGAATAGCAACGCGGCGAGTCTGAATCGAATTGTCGGCCGTTGCACAGCTTTGCTCCTTGCGAGTTTGGCATGTGCATTTTGGTGGTAAGTCATTTCTCGTACATCAACCGAGGCTCAACCGAAAAAAGTTGTACTCGTGCCTCCTCCATAAGCGGCGACCAAGCTAGTGAGGTGTGTGTTGGCAAGGTTTGCTACGCGAGCTACGGCTCCAGTTGCTGTAGCGTACTCACCTTTCATCAGCCCATTTTCGTAAACGCCAAATCGGTCCTCCCACCCTTCGGCTGAGTTGAGAGACATTGACGTAATCACATCGTACTGCGCGGTGAAACTAAAGTTTGGATAATTTGCGGCTACGTTAAGCACTGATGGATGCTCGTCGGCACCAACGGTATAAATGGTTTGTGTACCCGTGCCAGGCAGGGTTGATATAGCCAAGTTAACGTCCGCTTCGTCGTACTTAGTACTCACGATGCCAGTTGCATCTAGTATATCACCGACGTCAGTACTTGCCGTAACGCCAGTACAATTAACATCTTGCCTCATCGTGATAATCCGAATTAGGTCCAAGTCGTGCGATATGCCATCTATTTCATAGTCAACCCACTCATGATGGAGAATACTCCTATATTGGCCGTTCCCAAGCGGAGTAGCAGGTGTAAAAAAAGCTAACCGTCGATTTCGTGTGCTTTCCCACCAAAAGTCAGTGGACAATTCAGGATTCAATGACGCTGGAAACAAACTGATTCCACCGCCGCCCCACATGCCAACATACGCTTGTTGGACCTCTAGTGGAGCGCCAGGTGGCACATCTCCAGGCAATTCGGAAACCACTCTAAAAACAGGATTATCAGACGCAAAAATCTCGGCAGTGGCACCAAATGTGAACCATTGCTGTTGAATCTCGTGTTCGACGGCGTCACCATCTTCCTCGCACGCCAACCCACCGCCTGATGGTGTGCCACCTGATGACGAAGCACTGCTAGATGCGCTTGCCGAACCACTCGATGACGAGCCGCCTTCACCTTCGCCACGCGTCCAGGCCGGCATCGAAGAGGCCGAGGCGACCGAGCTAGCAACATTCGATTGCGGCAATTCTGCTCCCGTCACATTGTATCCTTGGCCGGAGCCTCTACCGACGCCAGCTCCAAGTTGGCTGATTGGCGAACTGAAGGAACGCGAGGGATTGGCGAGAGGGGGAGTTTGAGCGATGGGGAGAGTGGAAGTCGTGTCGACGAATTGGTTGCTGGCGAAGAAGGAATCTACGAAGGATGCCGCGACGAGTGTGTTCGTTGTGGCGTTGGATTCCGGTGTCAAAACGTGAGCGTTGTCGGCTTTGGTCAGGTCGGCAGTTACTTCATTCTTCTCACGGTCACTGTCTTTCTCGCGGTCGACGCCCAGAGCGGACAAATCGGTTTGTAACAACGCTTGATTTGGCTGACGGCTCATCACGGTCTCGTTGGAGTCCGCCTCGATTTCTTCCGGTAGGAATTGCTCGTCAGGGAGCAGATCGAATGTTGATGCGATGGCGGCTCCAGCGAGCAGGTCGAGAAATCCGCCGGGAAGAATTCGTTTGTCGAGTTGTTCAACGCCATTGCGAATCTGGCTGCGACGGCTGCGGATCTGCTTGTTTCGCTTCATTCGTTTGCGACGCTGCTTGCTCATCTTGTTGCCTCCAGAACATGGGAAGATCGTGGGATTCGCTATTGAACTCGACGGGCTCATCACTCGGCGAGTGATGGCTACCTTCGGAGAATCGCGAATGGTTAACGCGAATCTATCCGTTGAAAGTGGAGGCACAATCGTTATTTTGTCTATAAGTCATAGTTATTTTGTCTATGCGTCTTTCCCTCTAGCGACGAGTACTCGGACACCGTAAACAGCGTGATCGTGACGATACTCACTAGCTCGTGCAGCGAGCCGACGTCGAATTTGTGCTTTAAGCTGCCGATCTGGCTCCGCACGGTGGAAGACGATACTCCGGAATCACAGGCGATCTGCTTCGGATCTTTTCGACCAACGAGCATATCCAAAACGCGGCGTTCGGCGGGTGGCAACCTGTCGTAGATTCGATAGACCGTCGCCCAATCCAACTCGTCGAGATGCAAAGGTGCTATCGGATGCGAACCTTCGTGACGATCATGCGCGCCAACACGTCCCGTCTCAGCGTGTGTTGCCATGCTTGCCCACCTGACCTCTGACCGCTGACCTCTGACCGCTGACCGCTGACCGCTGACCGCTGACCGCTGCTAAGTCTTGCCACTGCCTCGTGCCTCCTCCAAAGAACTACCCTGATGAACGTGAAGTATGTGATCCTTAGGGAACAAATGTCAAGTAGATTTTTTGGGGAGCGGCGATTTGCAAACGGATCGGTTGAGCGGCACAATGAGCAGCGAGTGCATGCTCCCCGGTGGGATCGCGTTCGACGAAGGATTCGTTTTTATGCACCGCTACACAAAAAATCAGGGCTTGGACGTTGCAAGGTAACCCGATGCGTGAGCGAGGGAATGGAATGGTTATCCGCCTCATCCCTCGCTCGCGCGTCGGGTTACCACGAACACAGCGTCCCTACCATGACGCTGTGACAAATCAGTAACTTGCGATTAAGGAACTGAATCGTGCCAAACAAGTATCGGATCGCTGTTATCGGTCACACAGGTCGAGGTAACTATGGACACGGAGTCGATACGGTTTGGCTGCAAATGCCCGATTGCGAGATCGTTGGAGTTGCCGACGCGAACGAGCAGGGACTAGCCGCTGGCGTCAAGCGACTGTCTGCGCCGAAAGGCTTCGCGGACTATCAACAGATGCTCGACGAAACAAAGCCAGACATTGTGGCGATCGGGCCGCGGTGGCTGGACCAGCATCGCGACATGGTGTTGGCTGCGGCGCAGCGAGGCATGCACATCTATATGGAAAAGCCAATGTGTCGAACGCTCGAAGAAGCCGACGAAATGGTCGCCGTGTGCAAGGAACACAACGTCAAGCTCGCACTAGCACACCAGACTCGATACAGCCCGAAGTTGCACGTAATCAGCGATATGATTTACGACGGTCGCATCGGCAAACTGTTGGAGCTACGAGGACGTGGCAAGGAGGATCGACGCGGAGGGGGCGAAGATTTGTGGGTCCTCGGCAGTCACGTCATGAACCTAATGCATCACTTCGGCAGCGAACCGAACTGGTGCATGGCCAAGGTGATGCAAGATGGCAAGTCCGTGACGAAAGAACACGTCGCTGAAGGCGCGGAGGGAATCGGGCCACTCGCTGGAGATTCGCTGACCGCGATGTACGGAATGGATGAAGGCGTAACAGCCTACTTTGCTTCGACGCGAAACATGGGTGTCGGCAAACGCTTCGGCTTGCAGATTTGCGGTTCGGAAGGCATCATCGAAATCCTGACCGGCTACTTGCCTGCGGTGAACTATCTTCCGGATCCAACTTGGTCGCCGGGAAGAAGTGGAGCCAAGTGGATTCCCGTCAGTTCCGCAGGTGCTGGCCAGCCTGAACCGTTACCAAACGGGGGATCGAACGCAGGAAATCTACTCGCCTGCAAAGATCTAATTGCCGCGATCGAGGAAGATCGCCTGCCCGAATGCAGCGTCTACGAAGGTCGTACCACCGTTGAGATGATCGCTGCCGTGTTCGAGTCACACCGCGTTGGAGCGTCGGTCGCGATGCCACTCGAGAATCGAGAAAACCCACTTACGATGCTGTAAGCATGCGGATTGCAATGTGATCACTTTACGAGAAATGCTCGATTATTGAGTTCGGTCAATGCGAGGTCGAGTCGTTGCTCTGGTGTTCGTCGTGTTTCATCGGGACTCGACACGAGTTGCTGCTTCAACTGCTCTCGATCGTCGCGGCCGTCCAAGTGCGATAGTATCAGCGCCGCATCATTGCTTAGGCTGACGTTTTGATGACAACGATTCGCGACGATCGCAGTTCGCTTGGCCAGTGCACAAGCGAGCGGCGACGCGGCGGGTCTGTCGCTGATCGTTTGCACGAATTCCGGCGGACGAACGCAGACTTGAATCAATCCCGCCTCCAGCGAACCAAGCATGGCACTTGCAATGAGATCCTGGCCTCGGTCTCTGTCAACTCGCAAATGTTGAGCGGTTGGCGGGAGCAACGAGTTCGCACCGTCGCATAGTTCCGATATTGACACTGGACGCGGATACACGTCGATCAAATGTCTGAGTGCGGCCTTTCCGAACGGTGCCGCGACGCCAAGGCTTCCGCTTTCATACTTGAACGTGAGAACGTCCGAACTTCCAATTTCAAAGTTTGACGGAGTGGGAATCTCACGGAGTGAGAGACGCATCGTCTTCAACTTCGCTGGATCGATCGACTCGGACATTTCGACATCGCCGCGACAGAGAATCGATTTACGATACGCCGTATTATTCAGAAAGTCGAGCATCTGACATCGCTCGACCAACGGCAAATCGGCCATTGCGGTTCGTGAGGTGGTCGCATCGGGAGGCAAATTGTTCCGGGCAAAATTGGTTTCGCCGACGTACTTCAGATCGTGTTCCGTCGCTCGCCGATAAAACTCGTGGAAGTAAAGCGGATAGCTGGCGTCCGTTAGATAGTCGTGAAATAGGTAGTCGTCTTGCGCATTGCCGAGAAACTTATGTTCGTCGCGATAGATGCGCCCCTGCACGGAATTCGCTTGGGTCTCGCGGGCGAACAGCTCCAGCGTCTTTCGTGCGTCACGAATTCTATCTGGCGGATCGTGGGATTTATCTGTGTGATAGCGCATTGCATCACGCACAATGTTCAAGTGATGCCAACCGGGAAACGTCTTGTAAGTGACAGCGGCAACGCCTTGAGCCGTCAGACTCTCCCTGATGACACGAAAAATCTGATCCTGGACCTCCGAGGGTACCCAAGACAAAACGCCGATACACAGAATGTAATCGAACTCTCCCCAAGTCTCATCCACTTCCGTCAATGAGCCCTGACAAAACTCGACGTTTTTCAAGCCAACTTCGGACGCAATTGCTTTGGCTTCATCGATCCGACCGCGTGCCAAATCTACGCCGATGAATTGGCTAGTGGGAAACTCCTCGGCGAGTTGCAACAACGTCTTGCCAGCGGCGCATCCCAACTCGAGCACACGACACCCATCGAGTGACGCCGGTTGTATGCCGCGCAGCATCGCGACAGCTTCGAGATACCGTGGATGCGTTTCGGCTTCCACGGCTCCCGAATATGGCAATTGGTCGTAAGCAAACACGGGCAGTTCCTATCGGCTGTCATCCGCGTCGTCGATTACTTCGCCGAAAGGCCTAGTGAAATCTCTTGGCCCTTGTCATCGCGGCAGTCAAGCTCAAGATGCTCGGGGTAGAGCCCTTCACTTCCGAGGATCTGAACAGCCATGCCGCCTTCATCTTCCAACTGATGGATTTCTTTACGCTTGCGATTGTTCAAATAAGAAGCCACTTCATCGTTGACGCGCACGGCTACCCGAGAAATATTCGGTTGTTGACTGGCGAGCATAAGCATGCGAATGACTTCAATCGACATGCTTTCTGACGTCTTAACCACGGCACGCCCATTACAACACGGACAGTCGGAATAGACGCTTCGTTTCAGACTCGGTCGAATCCGCTGACGCGTCATCTCGATCAACCCAAACGGACTCGTGCGGAGGATCTTTGTGCGGGCGCGATCTCGCTTCATCGCGTCTTTGAGAACTCGCTCCACGCCTCGGCGGTGCTTTTCTTGCCGCATGTCGATGAAGTCGTTCACGATGACTCCGCCGAGATCTCGCAATCGAAGTTGCCTCGCAATTTCCTTCGCGGCTTGAATGTTCATCTTAAAGGCCGACTCTTCCGCCGAGTTGGAAGTTCGGAAAGTCCCGCTATTCACGTCGATCGCGACGAGCGCTTCGGTTTGGTCAATGACGATCGAGCCGCCCGCGCGAAGTGGAACTTCTCGCTTATGGATGCGTCCGATCTCGGATTCCAACTTGTACTTATGGAACAATGGCTCCTTGCCTTCATAGAGATGAAGCCGATTGACGAAGCGAGGCATGACGAGTTGCAAGAACTCTTTAGCCCGTTCATAGGCAGCCTCTTGATCGATATAGATCGCGTCGACATCGGAATTGAAGATGTCGCGAATCGTTCGGATGATCATGTCGCTCTCTTCATAGATGTCGATCGGAGCGGGATGCGTCTTGATTCGCCGGACGATGACCTTCCATAGTCGCAGAAGATACGCCATGTCGCGTGACAGCTCTTTTTGATTCCTATCGATACCGGCGGTGCGAACAATGAACCCAAGTCCCTTTGGTGGATTCAATTCGAGCAACGTGTCGCGCAATTTGCGACGTACCGCGTCGTCTTCGATCTTGCGCGAGACGCCCAGTCGACCGAGTGCAGGCATGAGGACAAGGTAGCGTCCCGGGATGCTGATATACGTTGAAAGTGTCGGACCTTTCGTCCCGAGTCCCTCTTTGATGACCTGAATGAGGACTTCATCGCCACGCTTGAAGATCTCCTGAATCGGAGGTTTTACACGTGGACGAGCGCCCGGTCGCTGACGCCGCGGAGGACGACCATCGGAGCTTTTTTCATCTCCATTTTTGTCTTCGCCATTCGCCGATCGATCTTCACCGATCGGTTTGCTCGGATCGTATCCGCCCTGACGAAAGTACTGCGATTCGACATCGCTGATGTGAAGAAAGCCATTCCGACCAACGCCGAAGTCAACGAACGCCGCTTGGATGCTTGGCTCGAGATTGACAATGCGTCCTTTGTAGATATTTCCAACTAAATTGTCTGCGCTCGCACGCTCGATGTAGAGCTCTTCAAGCAGTCCATCTTCGATAATCGCAATCCGACATTCTTCGGGTTGCGAAACGTTGACCAACATTTCTTTTTTCATGATTGTTGTTTCCAATAAATGTTTCGTTTAGTTCCTGTCACGCCGACGCCTGAAATGAGACGACGGAGACTAGTTGTCTCCAAACTCTGGCGCAACCTTTCTTAGTTCCTCGCGCAGATAGGTATCGATCTCGCGAGCGCTATCCATGGTCATCGCACGGCGAGCCACTTCTTCGCATTGGGTGATCGAGATACTGCGACAAATCTTCTTAATCTCTGGCACGGCGCTTGGTGGTACGCTCAACGTGCGCAACCCAAGGCCGAGCAGCAACATGGTGTAACGAGGCTCGCCGCTCATCTGTCCACAGACAGACGCGGCAACATCAGCAGCTTTCGCCGCGTCGAGCGATTGCTCGATTAGTCGCAAAACGGCTGGGTCACTTGCTTGATACCGGTCAGCAACTTCATTGTTGCCCCGATCGACGGCCAAGGCATACTGAATCAGATCGTTTGTCCCGACGCTGATGAAGTCAACTTCCTTCAGAAACCGATCCAGCATCGTAACCGCCGCCGGTACTTCGACCATCATCCCGACATCCACGTCCGCGTCAAACGCAATCCCCGCTTCTTCCAAATCTTCGATCGCATCAGCCAGTACCATTTTCGCTTGCCGCAGGTCCGCCAACGTTGAGACCAGAGGAAACATGATGCGAACCGGACCAAGCGCACTCGCGCGCATGATCGCTCGTAACTGAACGAGAAACAGTGGCAAGTTGCGTAACGACAGCCGAATGCTGCGCAAACCCAAGAACGGATTTTGCTCGTCCTGCGGAAGCTGCCCAAGCTTATCCGCTCCGAGATCCAAAGTCCGAATCACGACCGGACGCCCCTGCATCTGCCGAATCACTTCAGCGTAAGCCGCGTAATGATCCTCTTCGGTTGGCTCTACTTCTGCCCCTAGGTAAAGAAACTCCGTTCGATACAGTCCGATCCCATCCGCGCCACGTTCCAGGCAGGACTCGGCTTCGCGAGGAAACTCGATATTGGCGTGCAACGTTATCCGTGTTCCATCTGTGGTTTGTGCCGGTAGATCACGAAGCGTTCCAAGTTGAGCAACTAAGTTCTGATGCTCTTCGACTTCATAGCGATAATGTGCGATGGTTTCTTCGTCGGGCTGCAGAATCACCCGACCGTGATTGCCGTCGACGATGACGAGTTCACCTCCAGACAAGTCCGTGAGGAACCGCCCCATTCCAACAACCGCTGGAATCTCGAGGCCCTTCGCCACAATTGCCGTGTGTCCTCCCGCGCCACCAATCTCCGTGACAAAGCCCAATACAAAACGTCGATCAAGGTTTGCGGTTTCGGTCGGTGTCAAATTGTGCGCGAGAATGATTGCAGGCGACGTTATGTGTGAAAACTCTTCGCGTCTTTCGCCAAGCAACTTGCCCAACAGGCTGCGTTCGATATCGACAATATCGTGCGCGCGTTCCGACATGTAGATGTTGTCCAAGTCCTCGAAGACTTTGGCGAACCGGCGAAGGGTTTGACTGACCGCGTATTCGGGCGAGTAGTGCTTCTGCCGAATGAGACCTTCGATCTCCGCGAGCAAACTCGGATCTCGTAGCATCTGGAGGTGCGCGGAAAAGATCGCGCCGCATTGATCGCCAAGCTGAGCAGTGACGGAGTCACGATTACGAGCGATTTGCCCCGCGACAGCTTCAACCGCGTTGTTAAGACGTTGTAGCTCGTCGTCGACAGCGTCGCGCATTACGAACCGACGAGGGATGCGAAATCCCTCGTTGTCAACTATCAGTGCTTCGCCAATGGCTACGCCCGGCGAAACCGCAATTCCCTGCAACGTTCGCATTGCGACGTCGGCGGCGACCGCGGTCAGCCCTTGCGGGCTTCGATTATGATCCGGCTGTTAATCGATTGATCATTTTCGGTCTGTGGATCGCCTACCGTCTCGTTGTGTGCTCGTGTCGTCATAGGTAGCGTCTTCGCGACAGCTTTCGTCGTTGGCGAATCTCGCCAACGGGCATCACGAGTCGTTACCTACCTGTGTGTGATTCGTGTCGTGCGCCTCGTCACTGTTCTCGCGAAAGCCTGCCGCGAACAATGCCTCGATCGCGTTAAGTGCGTCGTTGGCATCGTCACCGGTTGCAAGAATTGTAAGCTGGACGCCTTGTTCTGCCCCTAGCGTTGCTAGAGACATAATACTCTTTCCATCGACGGTCTCGCCGCGATAGGAAACCTGGATCGCACTGCAATACTTCTTGGCGAGCGAAGCGAGCGCATTGGCGGGTCGGAGGTGTAGTCCCTCCGCGTTTGTGACCGTCACAACCCTTGTACGCGATTCGCTGGCCATGGCCAATTCTGTACCTCTTGAAGCTCACGAACAACTTCGCTCAAGAATCGAGCGAGTTGAACGTGCTTGCTGCTTTCAATCTGTATCGCATGTGCTACGAGGAGCACTTACGATACAAATTGGTTGTTGTCTGCCTCTTCCAACAACTGCTGAATGTCATCAGCATTCTTGGACTGCTTTAAGAACCGACAGAAAGTCTCGTCACGCAATTGGCGCGAGATATTCTCGAGGGCTCGCAGGTGGTCACCTGGACGGTCTGGTGGTGAGACGAGTAGGAACAAGAGTTGTACCTTTTCTCCGTCCAGGCTATCAAAATCAACGCCTTCGCTACTCACGCCGACCGTGCCAACAAGCTGGTCAACGCTGGGATGCTTTGTGTGGGGCACAGCAATGCCGCGTCCGATCCCTGTGCTGCCAAGCTCTTCACGTTTCATAATCGCTTTGACAATGCTCTCGCGGTCATCTTCTTTGATCGAGCCTGCATCGACTAAGGCTCCAACAAGTTCGTTAATAGCGTCTTCTTTGTTGTCCGCCGTCAGTTCCGAGCTGATGGCCTTCACATTCATGAAGTCTGAGAATTTCATAGGCCGTATATCCTCTGTTTGTCTGTTTCACGCTCGCCGCTCAGGATGACCGAGCGGTTCCAGCGTCACTCTTCGGCTTCGCCGTCGTCGGCCGTATCGTCTACGGCAGGTGGCTCAAGCTGTTTTCGCCCGGGTTTCCGATGCCCATCTTGAATCTTTTCTTTGTGCTTCCGTAATTGCTGTTCCAATTTGTGAACCACGCTGTCGATAGACGCAGAAAGTTCGCCCGTGTCGGATGCCACGAAATCCGAAGTGTGTTCTGCCGACACACACACCTCCACATGAGGTGCTTCGCGATTCTCTAGATTGACCGTCACCTCAATGCGGGTGATACGATCGAAGAACCGTCGCAGCTTTTCAACCTTCTCAGTGACTTTCTCTTGAGTCGCCGTACTCAGTTGGCCATGTCTGGCCGATACAATGACCTGCACTCGGTATTCTCCTTGCCCTGTAAACCCAAAGCCTGCTTAACCTTACTGTAACACAATCAATGTGAGTCAGCGGTCTATTCTAGCCACGGCCACTGCTGGCCACAAATCCAAAACCATGTAGCGATGCTGAACCAACTGACCTAGTCTACCCATTCCGAGAGTGACCGATAAGGGGCTAAGAGCTTGCTGGCGACCGCTAAAAGGAGTGTCAACCAGGCGTCCTAACGCATCGATACATTGAAAAAGCGGTAAAACTCGATGTGACGCCCGAACGAGCTACTCAGTAGCTGGTGATTCACCGCTCGTATCCGTAGTGACCGCACGACGAGTTGGCAACGCCGCTGGTGGATCTTGATAGAGGATCGCGCCCGCACTTAAATTTCGCCGCCACTTCATTACCTCCCCCTTTTGCTGAGCGGGAGGCTGTTCGGGGCGGAACAATTGCGTTTTGTCCGTGATCCGACGTAGGTTCTCGTAGGCGAGCACTCGCGTGGCGACGCGTTCGCTCTCCAAGGCGTCGACTAACTCCTTCGCTCCTCCGGCCCCCAACTGATCAGGATCAAAGCCACATAGTAACTCGTACATCAACTCCGCATCGTCACCCGCAATCTTCTCGAGAGACCGCTGTAACTTGATCGCTGATTCAGGACTGCGAGCTAACGCGCCGCGGAGCGCATCGAACTGTGCGTACCAATACGAGCGAAGTTTTGCACCATCAAGTGCCTCAATCGCTCGATCAAACATGTCTAGGGAACAAAGCGAGCGACACGCTAACGAACGGACCTCAACTTGCCGAAACTCCGTCAGCTCTAACAAAGAAAGGCCCAACGGTCTGTCTGTCGCCAAGTCGCGGCGCAGTTCTGCTGAGGCAAGTCGATCGATGTCCGCCAGGTCCTTGCCGACGATCCATTTGGGAAGTTCTCCCGCCTCGTACAACGTCGGCGAGCCATCGCCGGCAATCGTCAACACTTGGCCAGCGCTCACGACGAACTCACCTGACCCCTCCTCTTTCCAGGACACTTGCCCGCTTACCGCGAACAATTGAATCATTGGGACCGAAGGCTCTAACTGAGGCTGTTGTCCCGGAGGCAGGTATTGCATCACGTGAACTGCCAACTTAGAATCGGCGTCGCCAAACGACACGCTTCCGATACGACCGGCCGCACTCAAATGAACAACCGCTTCGGGATCGCCGAGTGGCACAATCGTGGCTCGTCCCGTTTCGATCTTAAGCATCGGTGCCGTCGGCTCTTTCTTTTGCCCGAACTCAACATAAGACTCGCCGACAAGTGTCACTCGAATGTTCGGAGACAATAGCAGCTTTGGTCGATAAGTCGGCAGAGCGATGACTCGCTGTCCCGCCAGCACCGGCGCATCCGGCGCAACTCGGAACCAATCACCAGCCGTCTCGTCAAATCGCGCCAAGACTTCTACTTCGGAGATGTAACTTCCAACCGGAACTTGTCGAGTTGGCTCGACGGCAGCGACTTCCGCCCGCTCAGACGGATCGCTAATTGCGGCACCATCCACCTTGGCAACCTCTCCAACTACACCAGGGGGAGCCACTTCGTCACCGGTCGCAATCTCACCGCCCGCGACCGGCGGTCGATCGACGACGCTTGCACCTGCAGCATCCGTCAGCGATGGATTATCGATTGAAGTCTCCAATGCCGGGCTTACCGGTCCCGCTTCAATCGGCGACACCATCGGCAAAGATGCCGCGGCCTCTCCCTGTCGCAAATCGGATGATGCATCAATTTCAAGACGCGGCTCGACGTTCGCCTCGCCGGATCCAGGCGATAACGATTCGGCATTCGCAGACGACGTGATTTCCGGCTTCGCCGTTTCCGTCGACGAGGGCGATGAACCGTCGGCAACGTCAGCTGCCGAAGACAGACCAATCCAACTTCGAAGCCTGCTGACGCCAACCGCTTGCAGCGCGACGACCGCGAGCAAAAATCCTAACAACACCGTAATCGCGAGTGACTTTGGCGAAAGCTGCGATGGTTGTCGAGAACTCCTAGACTTAACCACTGCCGCAGTTCCCACTTCAGCGGATGACGCACTCGCTCCGCCGTGAGCCGCAACGGACCTAGCACCATTCCGGGAAGCGGCTGGCGGCTGATTCGATTGCCGATTGTCTGGATGACCAACTCGGTAAATCCGCTCACGCATCGCGGTATCGACGTCCGCCGGTTCGCCGAGAACCAATGTCAAAATCTGATGACATGAGGCAACTTCCGCCAGATGCACGTCCGATTCAAGACAAACTTTTTCGAATTCAGGAACTCGTTCCGGAGGGAGCGTGCTATCGAGATAATCTGCGACCGTGTTCGGGTCCAACCCCAAACCGCGTCCGTCCAACTTCGGCGCCCCTAAACGCATACGTCGCATCGAGTCGCGAACACGATGGACCAGACCGCTGGCAAAACTGCTCTCTTCGATTTTCTGTTCCAATTCCTGGGCATCAGCCGGATCGAGAACATCGTCGAGGTATGCCAGCATCGTTCGCAAGGTTAGTCGCATCGAATTCGCTCTCTTAGTCAGACTTGTTCTTACAGAACCCAGGAATTAAGGCCATCTGTAACTAATAGTGCGGAGCTAGCACCGAATCCGTACACGATTTGGCAAGAAAGCACAAAAAGAGTTCGACCCAACGTCCAAAGATGGATCTCAGCGCCGTCTAACACACCGAGCCGGGGTGCCAGCCACGAGGGCACCAACCGAGATCAACAACTCGAGCGAAGCGATAACCAGCGGGTGGACAGCGGACGCCGAGGCGGGGTTTGGGTGAGGCCGGGATTCGAGCTGCCAGTGCGATGCACGCTCCCACCCGAGATTGGTCCGCCTCCAGCCTGCTGGACGGCGACTCGAATCTCCGTCCCCTCTTGCCTCCGAAATTGGATAAATCGCCGCCGGGAGACAGCAGGCGAGCGAGAAGCAGGCAAGTAGGAAGACAAAACGTGGCAAGGAACACTCGAATGTGAAAAGTTGACGCCGTGAAGAGGAGAGTCCACATCAATCGCAAGGCCCGCGCCAACTGCCGAAGAAACGGTCGATCAGCTTGTAAGAGATGTTGTTCGATTGGTTCGTGCGAGTTGTGCCGAATCGACGATCGATGCGATGTTGCCGATCCGCAACGATCCGTGATGCCTAAACACAACGCGGCCTTCGCGTAGCAGGATGATCCGAGATACGACTGTTTGCCGTCTGCATCGGTGTGGCCTATGTTTCATACAGGCTTCCTTGATCGCGAACTGTGCAGTCAAGAATGATCAACCGACTCATGCAAGTGGGGCAATAACAGATGGCCATCGATCGCGACAACACACAACTCGAGGAATTGCTGACGGGCGCACAGCTTCCGGCGTTACCCCAGAGCGCAATTCGCTTGTTGGAACTCTCGCAAAATCCAGATCATACTTCTGCTGACTTTGCGGTTCCGATCGAATCCGACCCGGGCCTCACGGGCCAAGTCCTGCGATTCGTTAACTCGTCGTACTTTGGATTCTCTCACGAGATCTCCAGTATCAAACTCGCTATCTCGTTGGTTGGCATTCGCACGATTAAGAATTTCGCCCTTTGGAGCGCTGTCTTTAGCTTGATGCCGAATCCAAAATGCGGTCCGTTCGACTTGAAGAGTTTATGGCAGGATTCACTACGTCGCGCCGTCTTTTCTCGCCGGTTTGGCAAGTTACTTGGCTTGTCCGACGCGGAGGATCTGTTCGCGGCGGCATTGCTCCAGGATATGGCCGTGCCGTTGCTGGCGAAAGAACTTCCGACGGAGTACGAAACGCTTCTAGAGCGTCGCCAGGATGGTCAATTCAGATTGGCGCAACTCGAAGCTGATACGTTTGGCTGGACACACGCTGACGCTGGAGCGCTTATTGCTCGAGGCTGGCACTTGCCCGCAGCGTTTGCTTCGCTCATCGAGAGCCATGGCTCGGTGGACGATTACCTCGATGATCCTTCAAACAATCGAGAAGCGTTAGCGGTCAGTCTGTCAGCGCTGCTACCAACCGCAGTGGATGACGAATGGTTCGATCGTGAACGATTCCTCGCGGCGTATGAACGGTGCGCACCGGCAAACGCAGCGCCGGTCCCTGTGTTCTTTAAAGCGATCGATAACGAGTTCGCGGAGTTCGCTCCCGTCCTTAAACTCTCCGCGCCTGCCAAGCCACTCGCAGAATGGTTCGAGTCAACGCCGGAGCCACAAGAAGTGGCTGGGTAATTCGAGTCGCCAACGGGTTCGACCTCATTTGCCTGACTGTTACGACCGATCTCTTTGTGCATCGATCGGTCGTGAAGTCAAGTGTCTTAACGGTTGCGCCGCGAGAATTCTTTGCTTTTTGTCTTGGCTAAAAACAACTGTTTGGATTCGTCTGCGCAGCGGTTAGAATTGACGTTGATCGAATGCAGTTGGGGGCAGGATGATTCGTCGCATGTTCCGTTCGGAGCAAAACCGTGGTTAACTATGACCGCACGAAACGACAGCAATTACTTCGAGAAGCCGAAGGCTATCTCGATCTAGTTACTTCCTGCGCGGATGACTTTCCGTTGCAGCCAACGCTCCGCGACAGACTCGCCGAACGTGCCGTGACTGTCCTCAGCTCGATCAGCGCAGAAGGCATCGAACGAGAAGATTTATTCTACCTTCGTGGGCAAGCTTATCGAGTCATGGAGCGGCACCATGAAGCGATTCAATGGTTGGAAGAAGCGGCTGAGGTAAATCCGGACAACCTTCATACGTGGTTGGCGCTTGCCTGGTGCCAGAAACGCGTCGGTCGCCTGGACCTCGCGATCCAATCGCTCGAAGAAGCCCTCTCGGTCGCCTCCGACCACGCGATCATCTATTACAACTTGGCTTGTTACTGGAGTCTCGCGAAGAACTCGAAACTCGCGATCGCGTATCTGGCTCGATCCTTTGACATCGATTCTAGCTATCGCGACTTGGTCGCCGGCGAAACGGACTTTGACGCAATCCGGAATCACCCCAGCTTTCTTGAACTGACCAGCGTCATCGTTTAGCCATCTCGTAAACGCCTGTTCGCAGATGCGATCATCGATTCGACGATCGTGCGGCTACTCTTCGGTCGGCGAACGCACAGCGACGTCCAAAACAACGCGAGTGTCGAAAAGAATATCATGCAAAGAGCGACCATCGCGTCGTATGAACGCTAGCGCGGAGTCAGCAATAACTGCCAGCGTAAGGCCGATGGCGGCCACCGCTAAGATGACATCGGCACCTAGCAGTTGCAGTCCCAATCCCAGCGCACCCGCCCAAAGCGGCAACATCTGAAAGACCATTCTGGCTGCCAGCGTCGCTTGACTCGGTACAAGTCCGTGACGATCGACAACTCGTATTTGAAACAACTTCTTGCCTGGCGTGATGCCCCAATAAGCTTGAACAGCAGATGCCAAAAGCGGAGCCGCCGCACCAACTAACAAAACAAGGGGCGTCACAAGCAAGCGTCCGTCGAGCATTTGTCGCAATTCATCACCGACAAAAGGATTCGTGAGTACCTGAAGCACGGTGTTGACGAGCGCGAGGTCTACCAACCAAGCCAGAGCACGTTGAACGCGTCCCGCCTTCGGAACGTCGACCGGTCGCAACGCTCGCAGGTCTAACAATAATGCGTCATAGTTTTGATAGCGATCTTCCGGCGACTTCGCCAACAACCGTGCCAGAACTGCTCGCCAACGCGCCGGCACTTCAATAGGCCAAGGATCTGGAAACTCAACCGCCGCAGTCTTGTGCTTCTCCATGCAATCGGCAACTGTGCCACCACCGAAATCGTAGGGCAGACGGCCAAACGTCGTTTCAAATAACGTCACGCCAAGCGAATACATGTCGCTCCGAACGTCTGTCACGTCCGGATGCATCGATTCAGGCGCCATGTAGATTGGCGTTCCGGCAATCCCAACTTCGCCATCTGCCGCTTGCGACAATCGCCTTGCCAACCCGAAGTCCGAAAGCTTTGCGACTCCGTGTGGTGCCAACAGGATGTTGCTTGGTTTGATATCACCGTGCAAGATGTCATAGCGAACCGAGTGTCGCAGCGCGTCAGCGACTTGAATCGCAATATTGACGACCTCCACGAATGGCAGTGGTCCGTCCGCGAGTTGATCGGATAGCGTCTCGCCTTCGACAAGCTCCATCGCCAGAAACGGCGAGTCCTCGTTGCGGCCCACATAATAGATATGGACAACGTTCGGATGATTCACACGCGCCTGGGCGATGGCTTCTTGGAAAAGCCGCTGCAGTTGCTGCGTATCCTTCGCCGATTGCTCGCCCGATCGAATCACCTTCAGCGCGACGTACCGTTGCAACGATTTGTCGAGCGCGCGATAGACACTGCCCATTCCACCTTCACCAAGGGAAGCGATGATTTCGAAGTGATCAAATGTCTTCCCGATCCGAGCATCTTGTTCGGCTCCACCAGAAGAAGGCCCTCGAGGTTCAGCGCCAACTTCCCCTAATGGCATCGTCTCAGCAAACGCAGTGCGCAGCACGTCGCTAGAATAATGTCGGCCACAACTCGCACAAACGCCCCCATCTGCATCGTCCATCGGAACCATTTCACCACAAACACACCGATAAGAAACAACAGACAACGGGCGCTCCGCCAGGTTGAGGAATAGACGACCTATGTTTACCGTTTGATTATGAGTCGCGATGAATCGTCACGAAAGACCCTTGCCCGAAGAGCAATGCTCGCTTGGCCAAACAGAATAACTCGATTGGCACTACGTGTTGGATGCGCTCTCAGAAATCTCTTCACTAGTTGTTGCCAACAGCTTTAGATAGAACGAAGCGACATGCTGAATCGTATCGACGCGGAACCACTGTCGTGTCAACTTGAAGCGTATGCCCCCCATCGCTCGCTCGGGATTCGCCGCCGAGTAGACAGAATCTGCCGTATTACACAGTCGTAGTGTTGCGGCGGCAACTTGATAACAGGCATGACGATAACACTCGACTCGTCGCTGATCGCCCACCTTCAAAGCAAGCTGATAAGCGCTGAGCAGTCCTTCGGCACGAGCACCATCGGGATAAGGATGGTCACCGTAATGGTAGTAGAACGAGCCAACATAGTCCGGGTAGATCGCGTCTTCTTCCGTATACATCAGGCGTACCATTTGATCAGCATCGTCAAAGACGAACTTCTTGTACTCCTCTTGCTGAAACTCAGCGACATCCCATAGATCGTTAATTCCCATCATCAACCACGAATCGGACGGCAGCGTTTGGTAATGCTCTTTGTGAAGGTGAGGTCTTTCGCAGAGCAGGAATCGCAACGCTTGATGAGTCTTGGCGTAAATCGCTTGCCGCTCCGCGTCGGCTTGGCAAACGTGTTGGCAGTATTGCGATAGGCCAAGAATTGCTTCGCCCGGATAATAGAACGAGAAGTATTTCTGATTGTCCTCCCACCCAACCGGCTTGTCCAAGTAGATGTGATAGTATCGAAACTCGCCATGTTCGTTGATCTCGTTACGCAGATGATGGGCAAGCCGCGCAGCAACGTCCGCAAATCGATCGTCTCGAAACAGTCGCTGATACATCGCAAGTGCGCACAACCCGATGCCGCTGCCGCCGAGCTTCGCCTTTCGATTGTACAAAGCATAGGCGGCCTTCGTACCGTCCGCCGCTTGGTAGTCGACAAGCTGCTGAACCAAGAAGTCACTTGCCCGTTCGATAACTTCACGTCGCTGATCCGCGATAGCGGACGGCGTCGGGAGGCTTTGTGCCTGCCCCAATTGTTCGTCCAGAAGCAAAGTGATCACCCCGCCACCATGGCGCAGCAAGTTGTAATACGGATCAGTTTCCGGATCGCGTCTGGGATGCTCGTGATCTCGCTGCGTATCCGTCGCCGCATCATAGTAGTAGATGAATCGACCATCGGTTTGCAAACTATCCGCAATCCATTTCGTGCCAGCCCGCGCGGCGCAAGTTAATGAGACGTCATTCACTGCCGGAATCGGCGGCAGCCCACGATAAAGCGGAAGCCACGATCGAGGCTCTCGATCGTCCGACACGTCCTCGTTGAACCGAGTCGCATCGCGACCGCTGTCCCTCTCCGATTCCACTACTCCACTTACGAAACTCAACGACCGAAACCGATAGTACTTCAGCGTCTCAATATCGTCGCCAGGAAACAGACGTTGAATATGCCGACGAAGTTGTGAGATTCCAAGGATCGATCGAACAAACGCATCCCCAGGCAAAACGTACCGTCGCTTTCCTTCCTTAACAATTCGAAGCCCATCAACGCCCAGTTCGAAGCGAGCTAAATTCTTCGGCACTGGTAGGGCTGAAACTACTTGTACCTGCCAGGACGCAGCATCTCGCCAGACGATCGGCTCGCCATTTTGTCGAGCGTGAATCGGAAGCTCAGTCTTAGGTCCCGTTACGTCGATAGTAGAATCGGAGAATTCGGAAAGCTCGACTGCCTCGGGTTCATGCACGATGAAGTCAATTTGGACTCGGCAACGCTTGAGGTCACCTAAGTCGAAATCGTCGAAGCGTTCGTGTGCAGTAGTTCGATTAATCGCCTGCCGAATGTTCTCGTATGTTGAAGAGTTAGTCGCTCGCACGACCATCAGGCGCGGGCTGTCTGGCTGATAGAGCGTTATTGCCACACCCCACAAGAACTGCGGGAGCGATGATTCCTTGAATAGCGCCGCCGCAGCGCTGGACTCTGCGTTCACACCGTTGCGGCTAACCAAACAGTTCCGGAGGTAATCGAGGAATACCACGTCGGGAGACGAAAGCAAAGTATGTTGCTGTCGCGTCATGTCCGAGCCCTGCACTGTTGCCGAATCCTTTGCGAAATGGGATCGGACTGCGATCGCACCGTAAGAGTCACTCTGAATTGACGCATAGTCAGCGGCGATCCTACGGTAATCAATATTGCCCGATCCAATACCCGACGATCTATCAAACAACTCGCTTATATTCTGCCTTGGGTCACGGAGCGCACAAACGTCATGCCTCCCGTGCTAGTGCCGGTCTATTGTGCAGCTGCAGGCACGATCGGAAACGCCTTGAGTATCGCCTCCGACACCTTCACGAATCCCGCCGCGCCCTGCGCTTTTAGAAGTAACACGTCTCCAGATTTGAGAATGGAAACCAAGGCATCAGCAACTTCGTGCGTCGAATCGAAATGCCCTTGGTGTAATCTCGTATGATTCAAGAGTTGTCGCATGGGATGAATGTTCTTCCCGAAGGTGTAGACAGCATCTAAATCCGAACGTGCGAGTGACCTTGCAACTCGCACGTACGCGCCTTTAGCGAAACGCACATGGTCATTGAATCCACCGATGACTGCAATTTTCTTTCCCACAGATGTTGTGTTGCTCAAGTCGTCAACGGCCGACAAAAGTGCGTACTCATTGTTGCTGTAGTGTTGATCGTAAAAGACAAAGTCACCATCTGGGTGGCGCAGCGTAAATCGCCGGCCCGTCGACTTGTACGAAGACCTAAACTGTACCGCATCATGAACCGCCTGGTCGATGTCCAGACCGAGCAGTCCAACGGCAAGTAGTGCCCCCAACGTGCTTGCTGGCGCGTGCGAATGAAACAGGCCTAACTGATATCGATACCGCTCTCCCAGAATGTCCGCCTCGATATTCCATTTACCGTTCTCGAACCGACTGGCAATAAGCCTCGCATCACAGCGTGATTCACGGCCATATGTATAACATCTCGAATCCGGGCGCCTCTGCGAGATAGCTGCCCTCAGCTGCGGGTAGAAGAATGATTCACGATTGATAATGATCGTACCGTTTGCTTGCAAACCGGATACTGCGTCAGCCTTATCGACGATGACATTCTCCAACCCACCATGTGTTCCGAGATGGCACGGATTCGCGTTAGTAAAGACGCAGATGTGCGGCCTGATAAGCTGAGATCGACGAGTACCTACACCTCGATCTGACACAGCAGCTTCAACTAAACAAATTCGATGCTCGTCGGATAGATTACCCAGTGACAAGAGCACGGGAACATCTAAGTTAGCGGACGATCGGGAATAATAGACTGGTACAGTTTGCTTACTGATCAACTCGCCAAGGAGAAGTTTGCATCCTGTCTTACCTTGCGTTCCCGTTATCAATACTCGTTCCGCCCTCGATGCGTCTCGCGCGGCTAACGCGATTCGTTCGAGGGCGAGCCTCGTGTTTTCGACAATGAGAGTTGGAGCCGTAGTGTGCTTCGCTTGTTCTGGCGTGGCAACGATTGCCGCTGGTCTCTTGGCCAAGATCGCGTCTAGTTTTGAAAAAGTGTTCGGAACTTGCCGGCCCCATTGGCGTGGAGTCGTGATGAATACCAAGTCTCCTTCCTTCACTAGATCGACAACAACTGACAGCCCCGAGATCGACAGTTTATCGCGTAGCAAGTTTACCCATATTCCACCAGTAACTTGTGCGATTGTTGCGGGAGACAAGATGATTAGTGACATGACGGATCGCTCAGTGAGATAAGAGCGCCTTCTGGCAAAAGGGGGTATCGACGAGTTGTGTCACGTTGTCGTTGCGATGGATCACGATCGTAGAATGCAGCAATCTGGCCGCGATTGTTCTTCTTTCAATTCGTTCTAAAACGTAGTTAGTATCCAGACGATTTGCCTCGCAAATGAACGACACTTTGTCGGCCACGCTTGCGGCTTGATTTTCTTGGGCGGTGCTGGGTGACAATCGCAGGGTCTTCCCATTTACATCAAATGACAAGCCGGACATCTTCAGTTCGTGTTCCCCAATCACAACGGCTGGGAGCGTTTCGCCCCGCTTAACGACTTCGATAAACATCCCCGTCTGGGGGCTGTCCAGATCGAAATCCGCGAGGCCGCTGTTGCTTCTCAACGCTTCGACATTACGGCGAAATACGGCGTTCAGGCTCCTGCGAGAGCTGCCCCATCGAAGCATGGCCCCAACCTGGTCATAGACGCCTATGAAAACAAGATCTTGTTCAGGAATGATTTCGTACTTCGCTCGAAACGCTGAAAGCAATTGCCCCCAAGACACTGCGAATCCTTGCAGTTGTTCACGGAGATTAAGCAGCACTCGCTCTTCAGTCTTGTACAAACAATCGTGCAACATTCGATTCTTCACGGAATGCGGTAACCGCCCACTCCAGTCGACACCAGCGCACGTTGCAGGAATCTCACCATCAAACACGTAGAGCGGTCCCACATAGAAATGGTCCAATCCTTGAATAGTCTTGAGATGATACGAAGTCTCTGAATCGTATAAGCCCCAAAAAAGATCGTAGCATCCCGGGACCATTCGCCGTGGCGGCCTGACGACACAGATCTCGCGCGTCGCGCCTTTTTCCTCCCACTGACACGGCAAGGCGGTGCCTTGCGCAAACGGATGTCGTTCGCGACACTCAAGCGTCCCCTGACGCGAGCGTAGCAAGACCTCAACGACCCAGTTGCCATCCATGGGACGCGTATTCGTAAGCTCGACATCAAGTCGAAATCCACTCCGATGTCCCACCGCCTCAGCGCTGCTGACGGACGACAACATAATCCCATTCTCGAAGCTGCATCCCCAGTCCGCATCGGCCTTGGGCAAAGGATCGCTAACGTTTCCACTCGGTTCATCCCGTATCTGAGACGCCCATTGATACTGAGAATTCATATCAACTTCATGGACTCGAGCACGCTCTTGTTCTTGTCGTCGGCCATTAGTCAGGATAGTAAATCCATCGTCCGTTTCTTCAAGAGTTGCTTCTTCCCTTAGGTCGCGTTCCAAGACCTGCCTAACGTGACTCACAGTTTCTGAATCAGCGAGATCGACGCGGCACGGAGCCAGAGTTACCGGTGTGATGTCAACTGACGTTATGTAATGTTCGTCGATTGTCAGCTTGAAGATCGCTGAGCGGGGCATGAGACGATGTCCCGAGACGCGGTCACTGAGGAATGTCCCCATGTCATAGATGATGGGCTTGCCCTGATAGATTTCGACGCCGTGCATTAAGTGCGACGAATGTCCCAGGATGCCGTCAAATCCCATATCGATGAGCTGTCGTGCCGCATCTCTGACGTGCTTCGGCGGCTCGACAACCCAGTTCTCGATCCAGTGAGGCGATAGCAAAACGATGTGTGCGTTTCGCTTCGCTTCATTCATCGTCGCGGCGACAAATTCGGGAATCTCGGCGGAAGTGTCAGTTCTTGCTACGCCAGGAGTCTCGGCAGACGCGCACGGTAGCCGCGGTTTAACACAGCAAACACTAATAATGGCGACGACGGTCTTACCGCAATTAAAGTATGCAGGCGCTAGGGCTTCATCGAGATTGTTGCCGCTCCCAGGCGCCAGGACGCGATTCGTCGTCAACCAACTGCGGTGATCGCCCAAACCTCGGATACCGTAGTCCAACGTGTGATTGTTAGCCGTGGTAACGACCGAAAATCGAAGGTCACTTAATAGCGTCGCCAATCCATCAGTCAGTCGAAAGTAATACGGCTTGTGCTCTCCCTTTGACATTGGAATGTCATGCGGTGTAATGACAGCTTCGACATTCCCGACGACGCCATCCGCAACTTCGAACATCTTTCGGATTTCAGGCGCAACGATTCCATCGATTCCAGCCTGAAGGTAGGGGTAGTGCAAGTCACGGGCGAGCAACATGTCGCCGACGGCGATTAATGACTGCGCTGTCATGAAACTTACGATTTAACGTGACTGCGGCGCGTGACTGAGATCACCTGCGCCTAGGTTTATTGGCCGGCCTATCGCTCGTTCGAAACTTGCTGAATGGCTTCCGCGAGTTAGCACTCGTGGAAGCCGATATTTAAATCCGCAAAGAATTTCCCAGGTAACGGTCGGCATTCGATCAGCCCAATCGTCAACGGTGATCGTTTCCCCTCCATCAGTGCCAAGGAGCGTTACGACGTCGAGTGGTCGTACGGATGACATATCGGTCACATCAATCATGAGTTGATCCATCGTGATCGCACCGATTTGACGAGCGCGTTGGCCGTGAGTGAGAACGTCGATTTGTCCGGACAAGGCCCGTGGAACTCCATCGGCGTATCCGATGCTCACGACCGCGATTCGCATTGTCGATGGTGCAGTAAACTGTCCGCCGTAACTGATGCTCGTCCCGGCTGGAACTTCCTTGACTTGTGATACGCGGGCCCTTACCCGGAGCGCGGGCTTCAGTGAAGTCTGTACTTCCAGACTGCAAAACGGAGTTAAGCCGTAGATCCCCAGTCCGACCCGCACCATATCGAAATGCGTCGCTGGATCGCGGATCGTTCCCGCCGTGTTCGCCAAATGTGTTAGCACCCGCCCCATTCCGTCACGTTCCAGCCGCGCGAGTACATTCGCGAATTGCTGATGCTGGAGCCGCATGACCTGAGAGTCTCGCTCCTCTGCACAAGCGAAGTGCGAGTAGATCCCTGTGGTCGAGAGATTTGGGTCGCATTTGATATGTTGCCAAAGTGTCCGAGCATCGCACGTCGGCGTACCCAGTCGCGACATCCCCGTGTCGATGTTCAAGTGCACATCGACACGGGGACGTTCTCCCATCTCAATTGATTCGGAGAGTTGACGGGCATGCTCTACGTCGCAAACAGTCGCACATAACGCATAGCGTGAAAGCTCGCGTATTTCCTGTTTATCTCGCACCGCGCCGAAGATCAGAATTGGGGCATCAACTCCCGCATCGCGGATTTCAATCGCCTCAGGGACGGTCGCGACGCCCAGCCAACTCGCGCCAGCAGACAAAGCTTCGTGAGAGATCGCGACAGCCCCGTGCCCGTACGCGTCGGCTTTGACGACGGCCATCAGTTCTGTCTGCGGTGACAGAAGCTCCCGCAGATTGCGCACGTTCGAGTTCACGGCATCGAGGTCAACCTCGATCCACGCACGTCTTTTCCGAGCGTCGCTTGGCGTTCTATATGGTTGGAGCATACTGATATGTCCGCTTCAGCGTTTTCTTCTCGTGATGTCTCTCAAGTCCCAGAGCGATCAATTGGTCCAACAGTTCTGAATAACCGATTCCAGACGCTGTCCAAAGCTGGGGATACATGGATATCTCGGTGAATCCGGGAATAGTATTTATCTCGTTCACGTAGAGTTGATCGTCGGTCAGCGAAAGGAATAAATCGACTCGCGCCATCCCGGCACAATCGATCGCGCGATAAGCGTCAATCGCCAACTTCTGTGCCTGTTGGGCCAGTTGAACATCCAGTGGAGCGGGAATCAGCAGTTCCGAGTCGTCACTAACGTACTTGGCCGCATAGCTGTAGAACGCTGCCTTGGGTCGGATCTCACCAATCGTACTTGCTTGTGGATCGTCATTTCCCAAGATTGCAATCTCAAGTTCACGGGGCCGAATTCCCTGCTCGACCACGATACGGTGATCGTAGCAGCATGCCTCTTCTAGCCCTGCGATCAGCTCCGTCTGATTGTTGCAACGGGATATCCCGACGCTCGATCCAAGGTTGGCAGGTTTCGTGAAAACAGGATACGACACAGCCGCTTCGATACGTTCGACAACTCGATCGGCAGAATCAGATAACTGCTTCGACGTAACAAGGATCCACGGCAGGATCGGGAATCCATGTGCTTGCATGATCTGTTTGAAGACGGCTTTGTCCATCCCAGTCGCCGAAGCAACAACGCCCGGGCCGACGTATGGAACGTCCATCATCTCAAGCAGTCCCTGAATCGCTCCATCTTCGCCGTGAGTTCCATGCAACACCGGAAAAGCGATGTCTGTTTGGTGAGCAAGCAACGGAAATGGATCGGTCGCCGACCCGATGATCCCCTTTTGCGCGTTGTGGGGCGTCGTGTGCGGGATCCAGTTTCCCTGCTGGTCGAGATAGACCGGAAGTGGATCATACCTCTGCCGGTTCAGTGTATCGATAACCGACATAGCTGAAGCAATGGAGACGTCATGCTCCCCAGACCGACCGCCGAAGAGGATCGCGACGCGCAGCTTTTCGTGAAGACTACGTTGAACCATAAGTGCCCCCAAGACTCTCAAAAGTCTCCGATAGGTTCCCCATCAGCCCGAACTCCCAGTTTTTGGTATGTTCCCCAAGTGCTGGGGCTGTTCACGTTGCCGATTCGCGACTCGATGGTTTCCGAAATAAATCGCACGGCTCCGTCCGACATGGCAAACATTACTCCGCCGGGATGCTGGCTGCTGTAGCCCCAAGACGCACCCGGTAAAAGCAAGTTGCCGATTCCCGTGCCCGATTGCAGTTCGAAGCTCACATTACCGTAGAATCCGACCGTACAATGATTGGGCAGGCCTACGTTGCAAGGGAAATCAGTTGCTCCAGCCCAGATCCCAGCGCCGGGTTTGGAGGTTCCCTTCTTAATTTCTAAGGTTGCTCGTTCACCAACTGCAAACGTGTTGCTCAAACCGTCCAAGATATCGCGAAACTGATGACTGCTCCGAAAGTAGAACAGGCCATCGGCTGGAGAAACATTGTCAACGCCCATGCAGCCAATATAGTTCGTCTTGGAGACAGCAATGTCCAGGCCGGCAGGATCAAGATGCCGATCGTCGTTGAGGTGGTTTCCGGTATCGCTAGGACAGATGAACCCTTTAATGGGCGTCGCAAGAACATCAACTTTCACGGGATCTGCCAATGCCTCTAGAAGACTTTGCGGTCGGTTCGGTCGTAGCGTATCGTGCGCGGGTCCCTGCTCGATCATCGGCATCAGCAGCACATGCCATGACCACGAAGAAAGGTCGCCTGGAAAACGGCTCGACGGAATTGCTCCGGGCGGGAGGCGTTTGAACGTATCATGATAGTTGTGCATTGCCAGAACAATCTGTTTCAAGTTGTTACGACAAGACATTCGCCGCGCCGCTTCGCGAGCCGCTTGAACCGCAGGCAGGAGCAGCGCCACAAGCACGCCGATGATGGCGATGACGACGAGGAGTTCCACGAGCGTGAAGGCAGCACGTCGAGATTCGAGTATGGGTTTCATAATGACTCGCTTAGATGGAGGAGTGAACGATTAGTCCGACGACGGGGGGCCATTGTCAGGCATGGGGCGTTTGCGAGGTCGCGTTTTATAGCCAGGAAAATAGATTAGGCAGTCGGGGAGAGACTCTTGAAGTTCCTCGATCGCCTCGACGGAAACATTGCACCCTTTGAGACGGAGTGAACGAAGGTGTCGGAACTCCGACAAGACTTGCAGGCCGTTGTCGGATATCTTTGTTCCTTCTAGGTGCAATGTATCTAGGGATGCTAACGACTGAAGTGCTTTCAAGCCCTCGTCGGTGATGGCCGTGTTGTCGAGCGAGAGCCGTTCAAGGGTGCTCAACGAGGCTAGGCTGGCAAGACCCTCTCCCGTGATTTGTGTTCGTGAGAGCACCAAGGAACGTAGTGCGTGGCACTCGCCAATATGCTGGAGGCCCTTATCAGTGATCCGCGTCCCGTCTAGCCGCAAACTGATCAGATGCAGGAGATTTCGGATGTGAATTAGATCATCATCCACAATGAGTGCCTCTTCGCAAATCAACGTCTGAAGTGATGTGGTGGACGCGAGCGGCGCTAATCGTTTGCCCTTGACGTCACGGTACGAAACTCCGATTACGGTTCCACTTCCCCAAGTGATTGAAGGATCCGCACCGACCGCGTTCCAGTCGTCGCGGATTTGCTGATCTCGGTAAGGTTGCCACACCTGCCATCCTTTGATTCCAAGTGCGCCAAACATAGGTAGCAGAAGGACCGTAGTCCGTACGACAACACCCATCGTCGAAACATTTGGCGCGGACTTCCAAGGCTCGTGCGAATGCCAACCTGTCAAGATCGTAAACAGCAAGACGATCCCAGGCAGATAGCACAAAATCCACCGCGGAAGGCCAAAGTAGACGAACTCAATCCCGACGAACCCATCTTCAGGGACGGAACCGAGGTTAAAGTAACGACGCATCACGAGGATCGCGAACACCGACCAGCAAGCAGCAACAATCAGGAGAACGACGCGCAAGGGTCGATGGTGTCGATATGCAAGTAAAGGGAGGTACAATGCCCTGGCCCATGGCCACATGGTCATGCCGAGTACCACTCCGACGAGTAATAGAAAGAGTCCCATAATTTGAACGAGCGTCATTGCCCTCCGCTAATTGCCTTGATCTGTTTCCAAAACGCCCAAGTCGTGTGGATATCGTAGTGGAACTGGTAGGAGTGGTTGGATCGATCCAGCCCGCCGACCATTGTTGTGGCGTAACCGAGTGTGTTCAAATTAATATTGATAAAACGGTCCGTTGGATCTTCTATCTGTCCGAGTGGCTTAGCGTTTGAAACCCCGAGAAAAGCTAGGACCTCGTAGGCGTCCCTGTATTCACCGTCTTCATAAAAGATGAGATCCGTCCACGGTTCATTGGGGTCATCTAATCGCCGTTGAAGTACATCGCCAATGCTCCGGTAGATGTAAGGCCAACTGGGAACGGCTACGATTCCAAGGTTAGTGTGCTTCCCCCAATTGTTGACTTCCCACCACCCCAATGCGTTATCGTGCTCGTTATGAATGTTGTACCATTCGCCAGATGCCTTTCCGGTTTTTTGGAACAGGAACTTATCAGCGGTCTGGGCTGTGACCACATCACTGGTCGGAAAGTGGTGATAGAAGTCCCGGTTGCTGCCATTGAAGAACCGGGCATCATTCGCATCATTTCCATATGCTCCTGACGAAACCGCAGCCTCCATTGCGACGTAATTGCTTATGAGTTGCGTATCCAGATTCTCGTTCGACCACAGTCGGAGTGCTTCGCCCGCGACCACATTACCCATGCTGTGTGCGATAACGGTCACTTCGCGACCGTCATTCTTCAACTCTGCCAAGACATTTTTGAGCGCGGCTCCAGAGCGAAAAGCTTGAAGCTCGCTCGCGTTATATGTCTGATTAACTTCCTCAATAGGTACAGGCCACGGTCCATCTAGTTCATCGGCAAGAGTCGGCCAGTTGAAGGCACCGAATCGCCCAGTATACCCTTGCCAATACATACGTTTCACGGCTGTCTGTGCGGATGCTGCCTTATCAAATGGAGTCACGTTCCAACCGTGGACAAGCAGCACGTAGTCGTCGCCATCAAAGCCTTCGTGTTGGTTGATGGACGCCGTCTGAACCTGAGAATAGTCGGGATATGTTCGGAAGAATAGGCTTTGAACCATCGCTTGATCTGCCAACACCTCGTAAACGTCGTAAAATGCTCTAATGTCGTTCAACCCTACCATCACGCTATCCTCCAACTTGCGAGTGCGCCCCGTCGGGTATCGAATTTCGGCTTCGTACCCCAAACTGTTCCAGTCGGGCGGCGGCGTCTCCCATTCCGGGCCAGTCGAAACGGCCTCAAATAGGAATGGGTTGTAGCCAGCCGTGATTTCCGGCGGTGCGACAATTGTGGGCGAATTTGGGCCAGTCTTTTCAAGCTTCGCGACGCGATTGGAGAAGTGAGGATTCGTCGTGCGATCCGTGATCTGTCCCTGATTCGTCACATGACTTAACGCGTTGGTGTGCTGTCCGCTGAAGTCTCTGAATAAATTGATGCGGAGTTCGTCTTTCATCAGGTTTTGGAATCCAGTAGTCAAGATGAGTCCCGATGCATCACTCGATAGCGCAATGAGCGATTCATCCAGAAAGACGTTGAAAGGAGCGAGATCTTCTAAATCTCGGGAGCGGCTAACGCTCCCATCGGCTCCGTCCGCCTGCAAGATATCCTCTAACGGCTCGTCCGACTGAACACCGTCTACTAGTTCATAGTCCCCGTCGTGGTCGTTGTTGTACCAGAATATGAGGCTTGAGTCGGCCACATTAGCATGATCGATCGTACCATCACGATCACCATCGACTGCCGCGTTAATATCGACGACGGCAAACTTCGCTTCGTCTTTCAGATCGATCACTTTCTTCGAATAGTCCGAAATTGGTTTCACTTCGACGGAGATGGAATCGCCTTTCGCTTGCCCGGTACTGGCCAAGCCTTCGACCCAAATCCTTAGCTCTTTCTGTGATGCGGGAAGAGTTAAGGTGGTTGAAGGCAGCAGTCGCACTTTGCCGCTGGGAGCTATCCCAGGAATCCAGACGCTGATGTTGTCTGGAAAACTCAAGTCCAGACTGACATCGCCAGAAATGTCCGAGTCGAACTTAATGAGACCCTCAGTATAGCCGCTGCTGTCGTCGGGAATCTCGGTCGCCGTAAAATCTTGCACCAGGACACCATCAACCTTATGTCCTTTCGAGAAGTCAGCGTTAGTCTGAATGAAGGCGCCATACTCCTGCTCCTCCCATTCGTTAAGCCCTTCATCAATGAAGCCGATCGGGATTGCTGGGATGTCCAGCTGAACGTCGATGTCGATCGCTTCCACGCGTGCCGAGTCGCTCAACAGGCCGCTGGGATTGTCAGGAACAAAGTTCGCAACGATCAGTTGCTCGCTCGACGAGGAAATGCCCTCGATTAGTAGACTTACGGACAGATCTGTTGTACCGCCTGAATCGATCTGCCGAGCGTTTGAAAAACTGGATGGCGCGGGCGTGATGACCGTGCCGGTATCTGCCTCTTGAATCTCATAAATCCTAAAGTGCCCATTCGGATAACTTAACCACCACTTCCCGTCGGTGCCGTTAGCGGCTCCGATCGTGAGTGTCGCGTGGACGACTTCTTCGTCCTCTGGATCAGCCGAGTGGGGCGACGAGACAGTCTCTTTGGGCTCGGTTACTGTCGCTGGGCAGACGTTGTTGTCCGTGACAGGCTGCGAACAGGATCCGTCTGAGTTTTGTTCATCGTGGTCGTCGTTCACCGGGATGAGAGCCACAAGATGGTCTTCTTCATATTCACTAATATTCGGAATCACAAGATCGATGGAGAGGACTGACAGTTTCAATTCGTCCGTTCCCGTGCCGCTGGCTTCGGAAGGTGCGAACGTCAGCTTCATTTCTCCCGGAACGCCCGTTGTGATTGAGACACCTTCGATCATCACGCTCAGATCTACAACTTCGGCCTCTTGATCCGACGCGAGGTCCTCGCTGGGCACGTTCAACGTTCCGCCAGTCACTTGCACCCACTCGCCGTCATCTTCGCTTTCTTCGTCATCCACCAGCGTCCAGACTTTCGTTCCTTCGGCGGTCGAAAGCGTCCAGGTGCCTTTTAATTTCGCCGGATTGATAATGATGGTTCCAGCCTGCAGCTCGCTATCACCCGAGACAATCATATCTTCGCCTTGGTGATCTGGTATTGGCTGGTCGCCGCCCTTCTCTTCGTCGTGGTCTTTGTTCAAGGGCACTAAACCGGAGACATCCGCGTCGTCTTCTTCCCACCAATTGACCATCACTTTTAAGTCAACATCGATAACGGTCGCGACCTCCGTGGCAGTGGCAGGTTCGGGCTCATCATCAGTTCCTTCTTCGGGATCCCCGGCAGACGCCTCGCCAGATGGAGTGAATGTTACGGTAAGCGATTGATCCCACGGCGAGCCACTAACGCTTACTCCATCCACGTAAAGCGTGAAGGAAATCCCGGCTTCTGTAGCAGTGATCTCGTCTGATTCGTCTCCGTTGGAGATCTTCTCGCGGTCTTCACTTTCTGATGATTGCCGATAAACGCGCAGGCCCCCGCCAAAACTGATTTGGTACGTCCCAGTAACGTCTTTTCCTGTTATCGAGACACTCCATTGCTTGACTTCGTCGTCTCCGTCTTCGAGAGGTCCAGTTGCCAAGTAGTCGTGAATCGCGTTCCCATCGTCATTATGTTTTTCACGATCGAAATCGTTATTCCATTGCAAAAGTAGCGGTCCGCCTGAGATTGCTACGTTGTAGCTTGGGCCATCACAGCCCCCGCCATCGTCGTCGCTATCCGTATCAGTGTCGGAGTCCGTATCGCAGTCGGTATCTGCGTCGGTATCTGTGTCGCAATCACTGTCGGTATCGCAGTCCGTGTCGCTATCCGTGTCCGTGTCACAGTCGCTATCGGTGTCGCAGT
>JACKQG010001403.1_pt2 | contig 33332 bp, 29 predicted proteins | sample 8237621 | NCBI WGS metagenome assembly JACKQG01 (sample SAMN15677084, study PRJNA649215) | marine metagenome | biome: marine; feature: Black Sea; material: saline water; isolation source: suspended particulate matter (SPM) from the Black Sea western gyre | collected 2013-06-09/2013-06-10 | depth...
ATTCATAAATGAGATATTTTTTCGATGAGCAAGGCCGCACAAGGGTTTTAGCCCGCTTGTCCCGCTGTTGCGGGGAGGCGTACTTTAGTACGTCGAGGGCGGAAACCCGCGGAGAACGCCGCTCATCGGAAAAATAGCCATTTATGGATGGAAACTAAATGCGGCCACCGCTCCACCTTAACTTGGCTTTGAGGACATCAAAATAGGTCTGTTTCGGCATAACGATCATGTTGATGGGGTGTGGTGATTTGCTGATAACGATGGTATGGTCTTCATTGATCTCGAAGCCGGCCTGACCGTCAAATGTCAGCATGACATCTATAGGCTTTCTGATAAGTCTGATTTTGATGCTGGACGAATCGGAGACGATCAACGGCCGGTTGGTCAAGGTGAAAGGGCATATGGGGGTTATAATGATCCCCGGAACTTCAGGGTGGACAATGGGACCGCCGGCTGCCAGCGAGTAAGCGGTGGATCCGGTGGGGGTTGCAACAATCAGACCGTCGGCGCTGTAAGTGGTTAAATAGTGGTCGTCGATATATGTGTTGATATGTGCCAGGCGAGCCAGGGCTTGTTTGTTGATGACAATATCGTTGAGTACGGTTTCACTCATAAGTTGGCGTTCACCTTGCATGACTTTGACGTGGAGGCGCATTCGGGGTGTTATTGTAAACGCATTATTTAAAATGTCTTTAGCAGCAGAAAACAGATCTTCGGCCGCAGTTTCCGCCAAGAAGCCGACTTCCCCGAACTTGACGCCAATGATCGGGATATTCTGGTCTCCAATCCAGCGCACCGCACTCAAAAAGGTGCCGTCTCCTCCCAGAACGAAAATGCAGAACAGGTCCGGCGGAGCAGAGGACTTGTCTTTGTCTGTGAATTTGCGGCTGGGAGGTAAATTATCTTTCCTGACCACATCAATATTTTTTGATTGCAGCCAATGTTCAAGTTCATCGGCTGTCTTAACAGCCTCAGCATCCGGTTTGACGACAATCCCTATCTTTTTCACGATAAACTGCCTCCCTTATATCCTGTAATCGGAACTTGTTACATCCAGCCTTCTATCGATTGAAATTGATCGGCGTAGCCGCGTTTTATAAAATCGTATTACCTGAATCTTGCAAGATTCAGGTAATACGATTTTATTACAAATATCTTAATCAAACAGCAAGTTGTTTTTGAAAATAAAGCATCGAAATTATTTTAGCTTGACTATATATACCCCTATATTTATAAAGTATCGTAATGAGATCGATGCAAGATGAGCATTTTATGAATAAAATTGAAAAGGAGGGACAGACTATGATGAAGAATTGTTTTGGTAAACTTTTTGTTACTGCTTTGATCACCGTTTTTATGGTGATGACAATGCCCGGAGCGGGCCTTGCCGCCGACGTGATAAAGCTCGGCGTTGCCGGACCCCACAGCGGCGACCTCGCCTCTTATGGAATTCCATCAGTAAACGCTGCCGAGCTCGTCGTCAAGGACATTAATGCAAAAGGCGGTGTCCTCGGCAAGCAGGTGGAATTGCTCGTTGAAGACGACGTGTGCAAGCCGGAAGTCGCCACCAACACGGCCACCAAGCTTTTGTCCCAGAAAGTGGATGTAGTTCTGGGCCATATTTGCAGCGGAGCTACGAAAGCGGCACTGGGTATCTATAAAGATGCACATATCATCGCCATGTCCCCTTCAGCCACAAATCCGGCCCTGACACAGAGCGGAGACTACCCCAATTTTTATCGTACCATCGCCTCCGACGACGCCCAGGCAAAACTTGAAGTCGATTTTGCCCTGGACGTATTGAAGTTAAAAAATATCGCCGTGCTGCATGACAAAGGTGATTACGGCAAAGGACTGGCTGAGTTCGCCAAACTCTTTCTGGAACAAGACAGCAGGGCCAAAGTCGTTTTGTACGAAGGAATTACCCCGGGTGCGGTAGATTATTCCGCGATCGTACAGAAAATAAAGCGCTCTAAGGCCGAAGCCGTGATTTTCGGCGGATATCACCCCGAAGCTTCCAAGATTGTAACTCAGATGCGCAAAAAGAAGATGAAAACCATTTTCATTTCTGATGACGGTGTCAGGGATGACACTTTTATCAAAGTTGCCAAAAAGTTTGCCGAAGGTGTTTATGCCACAGGCCCCAAAGATGTATCAAAGAATCCTTTGACCACCGTAGCCAATGAGGCCCACAAAAAGGCATACGGCACAGATCCCGGTGCATTCTTTTTAGAGGCGTATTCAGCTACCCTGGCCCTTCTCAACGCTATCGAAAAGGCCGGTTCTACGGATTATGCGGCAATCGAAAAGGCCTTAAGGAGCGAATATGTTGAAACACCGGTTGGAAAAATCAGTTTTGACAAAAAAGGAGATGCAACCGGTGTCGGCTTTTCTATGTATCAGGTGCAAAACGGGAAATATGTTGAGATTAAATAGTTAAACGACTCAATATGGATCGGGGGACAAGCATTCTTGCCTGTTCCCCGTTTTTTTATCTTTTATATGGAATATTTTGCTGAACTTTTTTTAAGCGGGCTCACCCGGGGGAGCATCTACGCACTCATTGCGCTGGGTTACACCATGGTTTACGGCATCATTGAGTTGATCAATTTTGCCCACGGTGAAATTTACATGATCGGCGCATTTACAGCCTTGATTGTTGCCAGTGTGCTTACGATGCTCGGCTGGAATCATATTGCGATTCTTGTAATTGCTTCGCTTGCAGCCATAGTGTATTCGTCGGCATACGGTTTTACGGCCGAGAAACTGGCCTATAAACCCCTGAGAAAAGCCCCCCGCCTGTCGGCGCTGATCAGCGCCATCGGGATGTCACTCTTCCTTCAAAACTATGTGTTGTTGGCCCAGACGTCCGACTTCCTGCCCTTTCCCAGCCTGATTCCGGAATTTACATTCAACCAAGCCTATGAACATATCATCAGTTCATCGGAGATTGTTATCTTGGTCACAACGACGACGGTCATGATTCTGCTGACGTTTATGATCAAGTTCACCAGAATCGGGAAAGCCATGCGGGCAACCGCTCAGGACAGGAATATGGCCATGCTGGTGGGGGTGGATGTGGACCGGGTCATCTCCGTCACATTTGTGGTCGGCTCCGCAACCGCGGCGATAGGCGGCGTGTTGATTGCCTCCCATATCGGCCAGATCAATTTTTATATGGGCTTTATCGCGGGGATAAAAGCGTTTGTGGCAGCGGTGCTGGGCGGCATCGGCAGCATCCCAGGTGCCGTCCTGGGGAGCCTCGTCCTGGGTTGGACGGAAAGTTTTTTTACCGGGTATGTCTCCAGCGACTATGAAGACGTTTTTGCCTTTTTAATCCTGGTTTTTATCCTGATTTTCAGACCGGCAGGAATTCTGGGGCGGACAGACACAGAGAAGGTGTAGTTGGGATTTGCGAATTGATTAGCATTCGAGAAATAAAAAAATCTTTTTTGATTTCCATCTGGTTCATGTTTTTGACCTTTCCGATAATGGTTATCCGGGTCAACACCGTGGAAAATGTGGTCGAGTGGCGCTGGAACAACATGCTGATGATAGGTGTTGGAAGTTTCCTGCTCAGTTTTGTATGGCGCTATTTCCTAAAACAACAGGAAGCGGGCAAGAAAAAGGCCGAATCAGGAGAAATCGACACAATACCCTTGACCCGGAGAATCTCAAAAGAACCCAAAATTTTCGTTCCGGCATTGATTGCCATCTCCGTATTTGCCCTGGTGTTCCCTTTTATATTCTCTTTGTATCAAACTAATATCATGGTCACAGGCCTGATATATGTTATGCTCGGACTGGGCCTTAATATCGTTGTGGGGCTTGCCGGCCTTCTGGATCTCGGGTATGTGGCCTTTTATGCGGTGGGTGCCTATGCCTACGCACTTTTAAATTACCACTACGGTCTGGGGTTCTGGGCTGTCCTTCCCATCGCCGCTTTCCTGGGGGCGCTTTTCGGGATCATACTCGGTTTTCCCGTGCTGCGTTTGCGCGGAGACTATTTGGCCATTGTCACCCTGGGTTTTGGTGAAATTATACGGCTGATTTTAGAAAACTGGAATGAATTTTCTTTTGGGCCCAGCGGAATTGCAAATATTTCACGCCCCGGATTTTTCGGTATTCATTTTTCCGTTCAGAATGCAACTATCTATTTGTATTACATCATGATCGGACTGGTGATTTTTACTATCTTTGTCGTAAATCGCCTGCAGGATTCCAGGATCGGCAGGGCCTGGATCGCCCTGCGGGAGGACGAGGTTGCCTGCCAGGCCATGGGCATCGACAGGCGGGCGACAAAGCTGAATGCATTTGCCCTGGGCGCGACATGGGCAGGGATGGCCGGTGCCATCTTTGCCGCCAAGACCACCTTTATCAACCCGGCCAGCTTTACAATCTGGGAATCGATTAATATTCTCTGCATTGTCGTGCTGGGCGGCATGGGATCGATCACCGGCGTTATTATTGGCGCGCTCGTACTGATCCTTCTGCCGGAATACCTCAGGGCCTTTTCCGAATACCGGATGCTTATCTTCGGAGCCATGCTGGTGCTCATGATGGTCTTTCGCCCCGGCGGCATCATCAGCGATGTACGTCGGAAATATAAGTTCGAAGGTCTTCAAAATAATAATGGAAACATGCGGTAAATGGAACCGATACTCAAAGTTAAAAATTTGACCATGGATTTTGGCGGACTCCGGGCGCTGGACAGCCTGGATCTGGACGTCGTTGAAGGGGAGATCGCCGCCCTGATCGGACCCAACGGCGCAGGCAAAACCACTTTTTTCAACTGCATTACGGGTCTTCATTCCCCGACGAAGGGTGACATGATTATTGCACCTCCGGGGAAAAAGCAGGAACGTTTAAACGGCCTTAAACCCAACCATGTAACGGAACGGGGCCTGGCCCGTACATTCCAAAACATTCGCCTGTTTCAGAACATGACGGTTCTGGAAAATGTGATGATCGGCCGGCACTGCCGCATGTCAGCCGGCATCGCGGGAGCTATTTTCAGGGGCCGGTCAACCCGCAGGGAAGAAAAAGAGGTTGTCAGGGACAGTTACATCATCCTCGAAAAAATCGGCCTGACAGAATTCATCAATGAACTTGCCATGAATCTGCCATACGGTGCCCAGCGGCGACTGGAGATAGCAAGGGCCATGGCAACCGAACCGTTTATCCTCCTTCTTGATGAACCGGCTGCCGGCATGAACCCCCAGGAAACAAAGGAACTCGACGACTTGATTCTATGGATTCGGGATAATGAAAAGATTTCCATTCTGCTGATCGAACATGACATGAAGCTGGTCATGAGCCTGTCCGACCGAATTTTTGTGGTCGATTACGGAAAGAAGATCGCCCAGGGCACACCCGCAGAAATACAAAACAACCCTGCCGTGATAAAGGCGTATCTCGGAGAGGAGATCGATGCTTAAGCTGAAGAACGTCGAAACTTTCTACGGTAACATTCAGGCCTTAAAAGGCGTCAGTATCGATATTTCGGAAGGGGAGATCATCACACTGATCGGTGCAAACGGTGCCGGGAAAACAACAACACTCATGTCCATCTGCGGAATCGTTCCCCCAAGAACCGGGGAAATTTTGTTCCTGGGCGAACCTATTCACCAGTTAAGCCCAAACAAAATCGTTTCTCTCGGCATCTGTCAGGTCCCCGAGGGTCGTCGAATTTTTCCCTATCTGACCGTTCTTGAAAACCTGGACATGGGGGCGTTTTTAAGGAATGACAAGGCCGGCATAAAACATGATATCGAACACATGTTCGAGCTTTTTCCGATCCTGGCCGAAAGACGGCATCAGGCCGGCGGCACCCTCAGCGGCGGTGAACAGCAGATGCTCGCCCTTTCCAGGGCGCTGATGGCAAGACCGCGACTTCTTTTAATGGATGAACCTTCTTTGGGGTTAGCCCCTTTGGTGGTCAGGCAGATCTTTGAGATCATCAGAAAAATAAATACGGAAAGCAATACTACCATATTTCTTGTGGAGCAAAACGCCAATTTGGCTCTCAAAGTTGCTCACAGAGGGTATGTAATGGAAAACGGCCGGATCACGCTTTCCGACTCCGCGGACAGACTCCTTGCAAACGAAGACGTCAAGCGGGCCTATCTGGGGCTGTAGGTTTAGGGTTCAGGGTTCAGGGTTCGGGGGTCAGGGGTCGGGGGTCAGGGGACTGAAAAAGATTAACATCGAACATCGAACGTTCAACATCGAATGGTGAATGAAAGAAAAAGGACAAATGAACAGCGAACGTCCAACATCGAATGATGAATAAAAAAAACCGAATGAAATTAAATTACAGAGCGAAGCGACATCATTATTCGATGTTCAACGTTGATGGTCTCGTAAAAAGTCAGAAAAACGACTTTTTTACGAGAGTGTTTTGTATTTGGTGTTTAGTGTTTGGCAATCTAACAATCTAGTATATCAGCATATACTTCAAACAAAACACGAAATACTAAACACCAAACACTTGATGAATTCGACTTTTTACGAATTCATCAACGTTGGACGTTCGATGTTCGATGTTCAGTCTGTTCGATGTTCAGTCTGTTCGATGTTCAGTCTGTTCAGGGTTCGGAGTTACTAATCATTAATTAACTGATTACTTCTCACCGATAACTGATAACTGTTCACTGATTACTGATTACTGGTAATTTGGAGTTCTTCAAGGCGGCGGCTGAGTTTAACCGGGTAGGCGTTATGATCTTCAATCGATTTATAGCGGTCATCCAGCAATGTAAAACTCTTTTTGAATTTGGCCTGAATTGCCTGAAGAGAGGGGGGCGGGCGCAGTATCTTGCCGTCGGTCATAACCAGTTCCAGCAGGGGCCGGCTGCCTTCAATGCTTTCATCTCTAAGTCCGATGATATCCTCTGTGTAGCGTCCCTCTTGATCCGATCTTCTAAAAACCTGCTTTTTACCGGCCAGCACATTGCTGCCCCATGAACCCGTGACAGAGTGCTTGGGGAATTTTTCGAACTCCCTGTCGTCTTCATCGTGCGAGTCTTGCAGATGGATCACAAGGTCACCTCTATCTCTGAATGATTTGCGCAGTAACAGTACAAGCGTTTTCTGTCGACACAAAAAATAATGATTGACAGAATGATAATTTAGGCTATCATTATAGTTATCATGAGTGTATATTACAAACCGTTATTTAGAAAGTTCGTAAAGAAACAAACGAGACCTTTTCAACTCGTCATTGAAGATGAAGTCGATAAAATAACATTGAAACCGGATATGGGAGAAGCCAAAAAAAGTGATTTGGCTGGATTGAGAGTTCATAAATTTTCTCATAAAAGACAGAAATTTATGATAGCCTATGGCCTCCAAGATGCGGACATAGTCTTTTTCAAAATAGGTTCCCATGAAAATTTTTACCGTGAACTAAAAAAATATCTCAGGGAGGTGGGGTTATGATTACTGCTGAGAAAGTATATAAAGATATTTTAAATATGCCGTTAAAAGAGAGAGAAAAATTATTTACCGCTATAGCCAGAAAAGGGTTTGAGAAAGATTTATACAGTCATAAGGAAGTTTTCGATGACATTAGACAGTCGCCTTTTACTGTTAAAGAGGCCGCTGAGTATCTGGAGATCGCCGAAATTACCTTAAGGCGATGGGTCAAAGCAGAGAATATTAAATATGAAAGAATAGGGAGAAACATTGTATTTGCCCCAGATGAGCTTAAAGCTTTTAAAAAGCGTAAGCACGCGGTTTGAAAGCAAACAATCAATTGAAAACACTTTGGTATTTACCGTTTAAAGGAGTTGCCCAAAGGACCGCGAGTTGGGTCCGGATTCGGATCAAACCTGCCGGGAATCAACGAAATCAAGGCCATTTTTGGACAAAAAAAGGGTTTTTGACTTGTGAAGAGAATAAACATATTTAGCTCTGTTTTGTTCGCACTGCTTTTCGCGTTGGTCCAGTTATATCCATCCAAATGCCTGGGGGAAAATATTGCGGTGGTTACCAGCATATTCCCGGTGGCCGACATGGTAAGAGCAGTGGGCGAAGAGCATGTTGACGTAACCTTCATCCTGCCTGCCGGCGCAAGTCCTCACACGTTTGAACCCAAGCCCAGTCTGGTAAAAAAAATAACACGAGCGCGGATTTTCTTCATGATAGGCGCCGGGCTGGAATTCTGGGCCGAAAAGTTTGTCAAGTTAGCAGGCCCCGGCCTTGAAACGGTTGTTTTGTCCGAGAAAGTTTCACTGATCCACACTACCGGAGATCATCACAAAGCGGAAAAACATGACGGCAAACCGGATATTTCAGATCGCAAATCGTCGTTTGCCAATCCCCATATTTGGCTTGACCCTGTAATCGTTAAATTGATGGTCAACGAAATTGTGGCTGCGCTAAGCAAGGTTGACCGACAGCATGAAAAGTTTTATAAACAACAGGGCCGAAAGTACCTGGGCGAGTTGGATAAACTTGACAGGATGATAAAAGCCAAAGTGGATGTTTTCAAGATCAAAGAATTTGTTTCCTTTCACGCTTCCTGGGATTACTTTGCCCGGCGCTACGGCCTTGAACCTGTTGGCGTCATCGAGTCTGCTCCGGGCAGAAATCCAACGCCGATTCAGATCAAAAATATCGTGGACCAGATTAAACGACATAATATTCAGGCGGTGTTTGCTGAGCCCCAGCTCAATCCCCGGGCCGCAGAGGTCATTGCTAAAGAAGCAAAGGTTAAAGTCCTGCTGCTCGATCCTCTGGGCGGCCCCGGTATGAAAAGACGCAGCAATTATATCGATCTGATGCAGTACAACCTAAATGTTTTACAAGAGGCCATGCAGTGAAGACCACGGCGCAAGAAATAGAAAGTAAAAGACCCGTCTATGTCGAGCTTGATGACGTTTGGGTGGCCTACGACGGGAAATGGATATTAAAATCGATAATCTTGCAGTGCTATGCCGGAGAAATTTTTGGTATTGTCGGCCCCAACGGCGGCGGCAAAACCACGCTGTTAAATGTAATTTTGGGGCTCGTGCGTCCTGCCAAAGGGCGCGTCAAGCTGTTCGATCAACCTCCGGGCAAAAACAGCCGCCGTGACATCGGATATCTTCCACAAATTTCCCACGCTGATCGCTCATTTCCGGTAACCGTACTGGATGTTGTTGTGATGGGTCTTTATAGCAAGTTGGGATTTCTTAAGCGACCCGATCGCCAAAGCAAAGAAATTGCCATGAACCAACTCTCCCAGGTACACATGGAGGACTATGCCAAAAGACCTTTTGGAATTTTGTCGGGCGGGCAGCAGCAGCGGGTCAACATTGCCCGGGCGCTGGTCTCTAAACCGAAGCTATTGATCCTCGATGAGCCTTCGACCGGCGTTGACAGCGTGGCCCAGGAAGACTTTTATGAACTATTGGCCAAACTTAGAGATGAGCAGGGCATATCCGTAGTGATGGTGTCCCATGATATCGGGATGATGACTTCCCATGCCGATCGTGTGGCCTGTCTGAATACGCAGCTTCACTACCATGGTGAACCTGACTCCTGTTTTATACCGGACGTGCAAGAGAAAGTTTATGGAAAAGACATGAAAGTTATGGTTCACGACTCCAAATGTGTTACCTGCTTCCACAGGCATGAAGATCATGATTGAAATTTTCAGATTTGAATTTATGCAAAACGCCTTTATAGCCGGAACGATGTTGAGCCTGGTTCTGGCAGTGGTTTCATTTTTTGTTGTGCTGCGCCGCCTGTCATTTGTCGGCGTGGGTGTTGCGCATTCAGCGTTCGGCGGCGTTGCCCTGGGGGCTCTTTTGGGCATTTCACCAACCCTGACAGCCATCGGCTTTGCAGTGGTAGTATCCAATGCTATCGGCTATATCGGCAAACAGGGTAAGCTCAGCACTGATACCGCTATCGGCATCTTTTTTTCACTTGCCATGGCGCTGGGTGTTATTTTCATCGGCATGTCGGAACAATACAATGTAGATCTTTTCGGGTATCTTTTCGGGAATATCCTGGCGATTACACGCACAGATTTGGTTATTATTGCCGTGCTGGGCACACTGGTGCTGGCATCTGTCTTCATATTTTTTAAAGAATTGCTGTTTGTAGCCTACGACCGGGAAGTTGCACTTGTCAGCGGCATGCCGGTTGCCTTCCTTGATCACTTCTTTTTGACAATCTTGGCCCTGGCGGTGGTAATCAGCATGAAGATTATCGGTATCGTGCTTGTATCCGCGCTCCTGGTTATTCCAGGGGCGGCGGCTGCGCAAATAACCCAGCGTTATGTTTCAATGATTGCCGTTGCTATTGTTATTGCCTTGATATCTACCATCGGCGGCCTTTTCATTTCATACTATGCCGACCTTGCTTCCGGGGCAACCATTGTTACTCTGGCGTCGGCAATTTTTTTCATAACATTTGCCGTCAGCCAGATGCGCAAGTGACCAGTGAAAGAGGAGTAAACTATGAAATTGGGAAGTAGTCTGATTCAATTCTCTATCAAAAAACCCAAATTGGTCATTGCAATTATGGTACTGGCCACCCTTATGCTTGGCGCCATGATCAGTATGGTGCGGGTTGATACAGACCCGGAAAACATGCTGTCCGAGCATGAAGCCGTGCGGATTTTCCATGACCAGGTCAAAAAAGAGTTTTCACTGTATGATGTAGTAGTTGTGGGAGTAGTTAACGAAACGCATCCGGATGGTGTTTTTAACCCGACTACTCTCAAAAGGGTTAAGGAGCTTACCGAGTTCTCACAAAAACTGACGGATCCGAAAGATCCGGAAAAAAGGGTCGTCAGCAGGGATGTGATCGCCCCCGGCAATGTAGATACCATCGAGCAGGCCGGGCCGGGCCGGGTGCGCTTCCAATGGCTGATGAGCAAAGCGCCTACGACCCGGGCAGAGGCCCTCAAGATCCGAGACAGTGCCATGGCCAATCCTTTGTATAAAGGGACCCTGGTGTCGGAGGACGGCAAGGCTATGGGTATCTATCTGCCGATCACCTCAAAAGATTTTGCCTATCAGGTAAGGGAACGGCTGCTGGAAAAAATAGAATCTTTTGATGATGTCAATGGAGACGATTATTACATTACCGGATTGCCGGTGGCCGAGGACACTTTCGGGGTCGAGATGTTCGTGCAGATGGCGATATCGGCACCCCTTGCCATGTTTGCCATCTTTCTGCTGCTGCTGTTTTTTTTCAGAAAACTTTCTTTAATTATTTCACCTATGATCATTGCCGTGATGACGGTAATTTGCACAATGGGCCTGTTAATCGGCACAGGCAATACGCTGCACATTATGAGTTCCATGATTCCTATTTTTCTGATGCCCATCGCGGTGGTGGATTCCATTCACATTTTGTCGGAATTTTTTGATTTATACCAAAAGATAAAAGATCGGAGAAAAACCCTTGAACGTGTCATGGATCACCTGTTTATACCCATGCTTTACACTTCCCTTACATCCTCGGCCGGGTTTGCCTCTTTGGCCTTGACTCCCATTCCGCCGGTGCAGGTCTTTGGGCTTTTTGTTGCTTGCGGCATTATGTTGGCCTGGCTGCTTACCATACTGTTTATCCCGGCCTATGTGATGCTGATGAAGGAGGAAGGTCTGGCCGGTTTCGGAGTTGTTGCCCAATCGTCAAAAGATGGTGCCAACGGCTCGTTGCTTTCCCGGCATCTGCCCTTGTTAGGCAATTTTACGTACAGGCGTGCTAAAATAATTGTGATACTGACCATGGCAATTTTAATGGGAGCCGTTTATGGCATCAGCAAGATCCAGATCAATGACAATCCGGTAAAATGGTTTAAAAAGAACCACCCCATCCGTGTGGCGGATCGGGTTTTAAACAAACATTTCGGCGGCACTTACGAAGCCTATCTGGTTCTGGAAGGGGCGGAGCATGATGTGAGCCTGGCCGAGTTAGCCGCACGCACCAAAGATGAATTGACCGGCATTATTGCCGGCAAAACATCCGGCCTAAAGCTGTCCGAGGCTGAAGTCCTGATAGACCAGGCTGCCGGCAACAGCACGGCAGTAAATGAATTTATGAGTCTGCTTGTCAAGCTGTGGGAAGCAAAAATGGATACGGCTGATGATGATTCGTATGATTTCTGGGTCGACGGCTTGGACATAATCGATCAGATACGGCATCGAGACCAGCTCTTTAAACAACCCAAAGTTCTCAGGTATGTGGCCCAGCTGCAATCTCATCTGCAAAAATCAGGTGTGGTCGGCAAAAGCAATTCGATTACAGACGTGGTCAAGAAGGTATATCAGGAGCTTTTCGAGGCTGATGCGGCCTATTACAGGGTGCCGGACACCTCCAATGCCGTGGCCCAGACCTTGATTTCCTTCCAGAACAGCCACAAGCCGGATGACCTCTGGCATCTGATTACCCCTGATTACAAAAAAGCCAATATCTGGGTGCAGCTAAAAAACGGCGACAACAAGGATATGGAAGAGGTTATCATGGCGGTGGATCGATTCATTACCGATAATCCGCCCCCCGTACCTATGAAGCATCAGTGGGCCGGCCTGACCTATCTAAACGTGATGTGGCAGAACAAAATGGTCTCCGGTATGCTCAAGTCATTTCTGAGCTCTTTTGCGGTTGTCTTTGTAATGATGGCCTTTCTTTTCCGCTCGCCCCTGTGGGGATTGCTGGCGATGGTGCCGCTGTCGGTTACCATAGCCGCAATTTACGGCATAATCGGCCTGGCAGGCAAGGATTATGACATGCCGGTGGCGGTTCTGTCGTCGCTGACCCTGGGCCTGGCCGTTGACTTTGCCATTCATTTTTTGGAACGGTCGCGCATGGCTTTTAAGCGCGCCGGCTCCTGGAAGGAGGGCATCAAAGAAATGTTTGAAGAACCGGCCAGGGCCATCAGCAGAAATGTTATCGTCATTGCCGTCGGCTTTACACCGCTGCTGGCGGCTCCTCTGGTACCGTACCAGACAGTCGGCATATTTCTGGCCAGCATCATGGCCATTTCCGGTATCGCCACCATGTTGATCCTGCCGGCTTTGATCCAAATATTTGAAAAACAGCTGTTCAAAGTTACTAAGGAGTGAAGTTATGAAGAGATCAGCAATGATTGTTATTGGACTGCTAAGTGTATTATTGGCTGTTTCCCTGCAGGCTGCCGAGGCGCTGACCGTGGATGAGATAATCGATCGGGCCAATCTAGCGGCCTATTATGCCGGCGATGACGGGCGGGCTGAAGTGATGATGACCATAACCGACGCCCAGGGTCGCACCAGGGAACGGGAATTTGTCATTTTGCGGCAGGATGTGGTCGACGGCGGTCAGCAGAAATTTTATGTTTATTTCAAAAAACCGTCCGATGTCAGAAAAATGGTCTTCATGGTCCACAAGTATATTGACCAGGATGATGACCGTTGGCTTTACCTGCCGGCTTTGGATCTTGTAAAACGGATCGCTGCATCGGATAAGCGCACCAGTTTTGTGGGGGCTCATTTTTTGTATGAGGATGTGTCAGGCCGTTCCGTTAAAGAGGATATCCATGAACTGGTCGAAACAACCGCCGATTATTATGTGCTCAAAAACACCCCCAAGGATCCCGCTGGCGTTGAGTTTTCCTATTACACTGCCTGGGTGGACAAACAAAACTTCATGCCGGTTAAGGCCGAATATCATGACAAAGACGGTCGCAAGTACCGCGAGGTGGAGTCCCTTCAGATCAAGAATGTCCAGGGGTTTCCAACCGTGATAAAGGCACGGGTTAAAGATCTGGCATCAGGAGGTGAAACGGTCTCTGTATTTAAAAACATAAAATATAATATCGGCTTAAATGACCAAATTTTTACGGAGCGTTACCTGCGACGTCCGCCGCGTGAAGTTAGAAAATAAGGATCATCTCCAAAAGAGTTGGAGTGATCCTAAGGATTCAAGGATTCAAGGGGTCAAGGGTTCGAGTGAAATACTTTAAAATATCTATATTTATATTTATCCTCTTAGTTCCGGCAGTCTTTCCTATGGCGGTCAATGGGTTTGCTTTACAAGAACGGCTTGATGATAAATACGGCATCAACCTCAACGGCTTTATCGAAGGGCGCCAGGGTTGGCGGCTGCAGGACGATCCCTACGAAAAAGATGCTTCCATCTCCGAGGTGCGGATGCAGCTTGATTTAAGCAAAGATGCCGACTGGGGTATTATCAAGCTAAAGGGGGATCTGGTCGACGATCAGGTGGAAGAAAAGACTTATGCTGAACTGCGGGAGTTGAGCTTCGCCTTTTCGCCTCTTGATTTCATGGATGCAAAAATAGGTCGCCAGACCCTTACCTGGGGCACGGGCGATCTTCTGTTCATTAACGACCTTTTTCCAAAAGACTGGAAGTCATTTTTCATTGGCCGCGACGACGAATACCTGAAGGCACCTGCAGACGCAATTAAGGGAAGTCTGTTTTTTGATCTGTTCAATATCGACTTGGTATATTCACCGGTGTTCAATGCCTCTAATTATGTTGACGGTACCCGTCTTTCCTACTGGAATTCCATGTTGAGTCGGACAGCCGGCCGGGATTTCATCTTCGATGATATCGAGCGTAACAGCTATTTCAAGGATGACGAATTTGCTGTGCGCTTATCAAAAAACATAGGCGGCGTTGAATTAGGCTTTTACGGATATAATGGTTTCTGGAAAACGCCGGAAGGTCTGGATCCGAAAGAGTCTAAACTATGGTACCCGGAGCTGTCGGCTTACGGGGCCAGTGCCAGGGGTGCGCTTTGGGGCGGTATCAGCAATCTTGAAGTCGGCTTCTACGATTCGCGGGATGACCGTGATGGCAACGATCCTTATGTTCGCAACAGCGAAATACGAACATTAGCCGGTTTTGAGCGGGAGCTGGCCCCTGATTTTACCGGCGGCTTCCAGTACTATCTGGAATGGATGCAAGAATATGATTCTTATAAAAACACGCTTCCCGCCGGCACGGCGGCCAAGGATGAGTACCGGCATGTTTTGACTTTGCGCCTCACCAAACTGCTGATGAACCAGAACCTGAGGCTGTCGTTGTTTACCTATTATTCCCCCTCGGATCAGGATGGATATATCCGCCCCAAGATCCACTACAAGGTGACCGATCAGTGGGCCATGGAAGTCGGTGCCAATATATTTACCGGCAAAGAAGACTACACATTCTTTGGACAGTTTCAGGATAATACCAATGCATATGCAAGCGTACGGTGGAGCTTTTGATAAAAATCTAGATATTTAAACGAAATTATCCGGCGGCGGAAACGAAACGTAATTTTGAGAACCGCTATAGGAGGTTTGATCATGACTGTTAATGACTGGATTCACACAATTGCAGGCACATTTATTCTAATAAGCCTGTCTTTAGGCATATGGGTTCATCCCTACTGGTTCTTTTTCACCGCCTTTGTGGGGCTTAACCTTTTTCAGTACGGCATTACAAAATTTTGCCCCCTGGGAATAATTTTAAAAAAAATCGGTGTGCCGGAAACCCTAACTGTGAGAAAACCGGGTTAGGCAGGGGTCGTAGAGTCCACCATGGAGCAAAACTCACATCTGATCGTTTACCCACAACTTCATTTTCTCTGAGATACCTTTTGATTATGTCAGAAAATCCAGCACTTGTAGAGTTATAGGTCGGGGTAACGCAAAAAAGGCGAATTAATTTGAATCAAAACTTCTCATTTTTTTTATTCCTCATCCAGCACCTTTCGAACCATCACCGCAAGATCGCGTAGAGTCATGGGTTTCATGGCAAAAGCTTTGATACCAAGTGCTTTTGCGTTTTCCTCTGTAACTTTTTCACTAAATCCTGTACAGAGGATTATCGGCATTTCAGAGCGGATGTTTAAAATTTCTTTCACCAGCTTGTCACCGGTCATCTGCGGCATCGCCATGTCTGTAATTACTAAATCGAATTGGTCTGGATGGGAACGAAATAATTCCAGAGCTTCGACAGGATTCATTTTTACTTCAACCTGATATCCCAATCGCTCCAGTATCTGTCGCACAATGAGCACAATTGATTCTTCATCATCAACAAAGAGTATATTTTCATTACCAGTAGGAAGTTCCTTAATCGTTTTAGATTCTGTCACAACTTCTTCTTCAGTCACGGGGAAAAAAACGCTAAAGGTGGTTCCTTTGCCGAGTTCGCTGTCAACAGTAATTGCACCTCTATGGATTTTGACAATACCGTGCACCACCGATAACCCCAAGCCGGAACCTATTCCAACATCTTTTGTTGTAAAATAGGGATCAAATATCCGTTCTATGATTTCCGGGGCTATGCCATGTCCAGTATCGCTTACAGTCACTTTGACATAGTTGCCCTGGGTCAATTCAGGGTCAATAAGAGCAACTGAATCTTCATCCAATAGAACATTTTGTATTCCGATATCCAGCATCCCCCCGGTTTCTTCCATGGCGTGAGAAGCGTTAGTGCATAAATTGATCATTATCTGATTGATTTGAGTAGGATCAGCAAGAACTTTATCCGCTGTATCTTGAATGTTTTGGCGAATATCAATATTAGCAGTTATCGAGGATCGCAAAAACTTGAGAGCGTCTTTGATGACGGGAATTATACTTATAGGTTGTCGTTTTATGTCGGTTTTGCGGATGAAACTAAGAAGCTGCTTTACAACATTTTTAGCACGCAGGCCTGCTGTTTTAATCTCTTCAAGGTTGGAATGAGCAGAATCCCACTCAGGAACCTCATCCAGTGCTAATTCCGTATTACCTAAAATGATGCCGAGGATGTTGTTAAATTCATGAGCGATTCCACCAGTGAGTGTGCCAATCGCTTCCATTTTATGAGCTTGTTTTAATTGGGATTCAAGCTGCTTCCTGTCATTTATATCTCTTATAACGCCATGTGTACCAATGAATTTTTTATCCTCTTTTTTGATCGGCTCGTCGTATATGCCGTTGGATTTCAATTCAATTGTCAGGTGTCCGACTTTACTCTCCTTAAACTGACCATTTTCATCACAGACTTTTAGTCTCAATTCCATTTGGGAGGCAGCACGATCGCCTGTTCTCCTTTCATTAAATGACCATTTAGCTTTTTCTAAATCATCGTCATAGACAAGCGTAGTATAATGCTCACCAATAAGTTGTTCAATTTGAAAACCGAGTACCCGCTCAGCTGTATTGCTAATAAATTTAAAGTTGCCCTGACCATCCAGCATATAAATAATGTCAGGAGAATTTTGAACCAGATACCTGTAACATTCTTCCGTCCGTATCAGCTTTGCATTAATAACTTCGTTTTCACTCACTAACCTTTTGTGATCAAGACCATTTTTCACTGTAATCAGCAATTCTTCCGGCTCAAATGGTTTCCTGATGTAGTCGTAGGCCCCTTTCTTTATAAATTTTATAGCTGATTTTATTGAAGCATGTCCGGTAATAACGATGACCAAGGTATCAGGATTTTGATTGTTTATATATTCCATGATTTGGTAGCCATTCATATCAGGTATAACCATGTCGAGAAGAACAAGATCAAAATCATCCTTGTTCAAATATTCTATTGCTTTTTGACCACTATTGCATGTTTTCAATATATAGCCCTGATTGCTTAATAATGCCTTTAAGCTTTCGCACATTCTGGAGTCGTCATCAACTATGAGAACTTTAGGGCTATTAGGCACCTTGACCTCCGTAATTTAAGATTCTTGATGTTGGGCTATTGGTAAATTTATTTTAAAGCTCGTTCCTTGTTTATTGTCACTTTCAAAAGTTATGGTCCCCTGTAACTTCTTGACCGCGTTATATACAATGGAGAGCCCCAAACCGGCATGTCCGGCCCCTTTTGAGGTAATATAAGGTTCAAAGAGTTGGGTTTTAACGGTATCAGGAATGCCCGGACCATCATCTTCGATAATGATTTCAACATGCCCCTGCGTATTGTCTGCAACCTGGTTTGTTTTATCGTCCATGTAATTTGAAATATATCGGGTGCTAATACCAAGATTTCCTCTGCCCGACATAGCCTCAGCTGCATTTTTGATAAGGTTGCTAAAGACCTGTGTCATTCTGTTTTTATCTGTCATAACCGCTGGAAGTGAAGGGTCTAACTTCAAATGAGTCTTGATGTTGGGCTCGAGTATAAGAGATTCCTGAAAGATTCTTGTCAGGTTTGACAAAAGGGCATTTACATCCAAGGGATCGTTGGGTTGGATTTTAAGTTCTGAAAAATCAGATAATTCACTTATAATAAGTGCCACTCGATCAATTTCCTCATTAATAATCCTGATTTCCTCTTCAACGGGCTGATCTTCAGACAATTTTCTCTTCAGAATGGCAAGATAATTTTTTATAATACTTAATGGAGTATTCGCTTCGTGGACAATCTTTTGAGCTATGGTTGACGTGGCGTTCAGACGTTCAGACTGAATTAATTTTGCCTGGTTTTGGGTCAAATAGTTTGCTTGAAGGGCCAAGGCCGCCTGTTTAGTAAACATCATCAAAAGCTTTATCTTATCAGTTAAATGGGGTGCACGAGCCTCTTCTAATCCCAAGACTATTACACCAACATATTGTTTGTGCGCGATCATTGGAAGGCAAAGAATACCGTCTTTTTCGACTAAGCGGATGATTTGCTCATCTAAAATAGTAAGTTTGTCTTTTATTATATCGCTTAAAGAATCCAAGGGCTTTCTTTGGAGAAGGGACTTCGCCAAAAGGCTTTTTTCCTCTTGTAAAGGAACTGCCACTTCATTGATTAGATCATTATTGTTGTTTAGCGCCACGCTCTTGCCGAGCAGAATATTTCTTTCTGATTCATGCAGAAAAAATAAAACATGTTTAACACCAAATAAAATATGAAGCCCTTCCTGCGTAACTTTCAGTATAGAATCTTCATCATGAGCCTCTAAAAGGTTCTGGAGTGTACCCTGAAACAAAGTAATGTCTTTTACTTTCTGGATTAGATCTTCTTGTTTTTTATGATCTTTTTCAGAAACATCGAGTGCCCCAATATCTATACCTAAAGATTGCGCTATATCGCTTACATCTTTTTCAGCTTGGAGGATGATTTCTTCTACCTCGGAGGTTTCAAATCCAAAAATGTTTTTGGTTATTCCAAATTTGACCTCTTTTTCTTTATTTGTTTCGGGACAAAGGATATTTCCAACATATATTATCTTTACTAAAGGAAGAGCATCCTGAATTCTATCGACTGCTTCATGATGATAACGCACTGCATCTGCCATGAATGATTGAAGCTTCCAGCGGTTGATCAGCCAAGCTCCAACTTCACAGTGTGTGGCTCCATGACGGGCTTCTCCAGCCAAGATTAGATCCCACTGATCTTGCGATGATTTTAAAATATCAGCATATTCTCTCGGAAAATTTACCCATAAAACTAATTTCCCTATATCGTGAAGGAGCCCTGTTAAAAATGCCTCGTCAGGAGAAGCGTACGATATCTTTTTAGCAATTAGTTCAGACAGTATGGCACACATCAGAGAGTGCCTCCAGAAAACCTTCAAGCTAAAGACAGAATCGTCTTTGGCTTTGCTGAAAGCTTGAATAACTGAAGCGCTAATGGCAATATTTTTTATGGCATTTTGCCCTAAAATTACCAGGGACTGATTAATATTGGTTACTCTTTTGGGTACTCCATAGTAGGCAGAATTGACCATATTAATAACTTTGGCGCTTAAAGACGCATCCTTATTGATTGTTTGAGATATACCTTTGAATGTGCTCTCTTCACTATTGCAGAGCTCGATCAGTTTTAATAGAATTTGAGGAAGTGAGGGAAGGTTTTTTGAAGTCTTTATTTTATCGAAGAATTGAACATGACGTTTTTCCATCAAGTACCATCCTTATCATTTGAGACTTAAATATCGGTTCACATTATTAAGTCGGTACAGATCAGGTTTTCTTTTGAAGTATTCATGCGACATTCTGTACTTGGATTTGAATAGCATAAGGCGGCTATAACTTCAACATTTTCATTTTTTGAAAAGTTAAGGGAATAATCGAAGCAGGGAATAGGATGCTTTTTCCGAAAAAATAACAGTTCGAAACGCTCTATATTGTTAACTACCGCACGGTGAGCATATAAGATTTAACGGTCATGACCGGGTGATAGGATTTTTTGGTCTTGGCAAGACCCGGAACGTTCATATCGCTCTCTTTGTTGATATAGGAACACCCTTTAAAAAGACGTCGGGCGCACTCCCTGTCAAAATACTGGTAAAGCCCTTTTTTGCTTGCAAAAGCCTTTTCAAAATGAAGAACTCCGATACTCTCTGTGAGGCGTGAGGCGATCCCAAATGCGTTGATCTCGCCGTCGATTCGCAGCAGAATGCCATCAAGTTCAAAAAGATCTATATTCTCAATGGTGTTTATGGCGGCCTGCCTTTCACAGAAAAGTGCTTCATTCTCGTCTATATCGCAACTACGTTCTTCACACCACTTTTCAAGAAAATCAATACATGCAGATAAAAACGAAGGCACCATTTTTTCTATTGTTACCCTGTCTTTATCGACATGCGATCTTTCGAACTGATGGATAAGGTTCCTTTTTCTGGAATACTTGTTGCCTTTAAGCAGTGCCAGATCATCAGCAGCATAAATGTAGTCTTTATAATCTTTTTGCTCTTTAACCTCAAAAAAACTTTCGACAAGAGCTTTGCCGTACTGCAAAAGATAATCCTCGGGAACGAACCAGTATTTATCAAATTTTAATTTAACAGCAAGATCGTGGAGCTGCAGGGGCGGGTAATCCTTTGACGGCGAAACAGGGAGTATCAGGTGCCGATTTTCTATGCGGGAGGTAAATTCGCTGCTTACTATCAGAGACTTTCCGTCAACGGCGGCGTAAGACTGAAACTCTGCGCTGTTCCAGGCGATAATTGAAGGGAGCGAATAGGCACAAAGCCTGTATCGCTGCCGCTGAAAAAATTTTTTTAGTTTCGGAAAATCTGATGGAACTATCGGTTTAAATTTCATGGTGTAATTTTCAGCATGGGGACGGAATCGGGCATCTTTTTAAATCCTATCTGTTTGTAAAAGGCATGAGAACCTCGTTCTGCAATCAGGCCGATCCATTTTAAGCCGTCTCTATTGAGGCGTGACACTAAAGCCTTTACAATTTTTTTGCCGATTTTCTGTCCCCGGTAATCTTGTTTTACAGTGATATCCTGAAGATAAGCGTCGCTTGTCCCGTCGCTGATAGCCCGCCCCATGCCGACGATTTGGTCCTCAAGGCTCGCAATCACAAAGCAATGGCTGCCGGCAACGATCCGAACCACATGATCAGGGTCATAGGGTTCTTCGGTCCACCACTCTTCCATGCGGTAGAGGGCAATGATCTGCTGGATCTGATAAGGGGTCGGGTTAACCAAGAAGGTAATGTCTGGCATAGCGGTTCTGGTTGTTAGCCCTGGTTAGTTTTTTTCAGCAAACAATGAGGAGACTTTGTTGCGGCCGGCCAGTTTTGAAATGTACATTGCTTTGTCAGCTCTTTTGATAAAGTCTGCGAACTCTTCGTCTTTGCAATATTCAGTAACACCGATGCTTACTGTAACCTGATAAGGCTCGTTCGGTTCTGGAATAAACTTTTCAGCCTCTACTGCTTTTCTAATCCTGTGGGCAACCGTTTTGGCCTCTTCACCACTCGTTTCAGGCAAGATAATAGTAAATTCTTCGCCCCCATATCGGAAGGCGGAATCCATTGTCCTGAGACATGACCGCATAGTTTGGCTAAGTTTAATTAACACCTTGTCGCCTTCAAGGTGCCCATACGTATCATTGTACACTTTAAAACGATCGATGTCCAAAAGCAGAAGTCCAAGAGAATGGCCATAACGGTTGGACCGGTCAACTTCGACTTCCAGCTGGTTATAAAAGTGCCTTAAATTGTAAAGTCTGGTAAGGCCGTCTGTTATGGCTAGCTTTTCCAGTTTTTCCAAGATCTGCCCGCGCTCTTTAGTTAGTTGACGCTCCCTTAAAACTCTTTTCAATCTCAGCAGCACTTCTTCAAAACGTACCGGTTTAAAGAGAAAGTCACTTGCACCTTTATTGATGGCCTCTTCATAAGAATAATCGCCACTGTAGCCGGTCATGACCATGACATCTATATCACACTTTGATTTAATTAAATCAGTGAGTTCAAGCCCGTTCAGGCCTGGTAGCATGATATCTGTGATAACGACTTCGATAGAGTTTACTTTTAATATTTTAATCGCTTCTTCCGCACTTGAAGCTGCGAAGGCATTGAATCCGGATTTACCCATGAATTCATGCATCGAGTCTCTGATATCGCCATCGTCATCAACTATTAATATATTGATAGTCATATTTTTTAGCAGCCCAATTTCGTTGGGTAAAAAGCTACGTCTGCGTTTAAGCCGGGGTTGACACAATTACAAGTAATCTGATAATAATTCAGTTTTGCTAATTCAATGTATCAATATAATTGGAAAGGCGGATCGTGTCAACCGACTTCTGAACCTGTGCAGCCGACTTTAAATCGGATAAATACCCACCCGGATAAACAGGAAAGAATAGCCACCAAGGCACCAAGACACAAAGAAGAACTGTTTATTATAATTTAACTTCGTGTCTTGGTGGCGAAAATGTTTTGTTAGATAGGTACTAATGAGAAATTCGGGTTAGGGTCGCCTAACGTTTTTTGAGACCTTTGCAAAATGTTTCCTCGGAGCGTCTCTTGCCCCTTGACAAGATCTACAGTAAATACGAGATATGATAAACATACGTAATTTCAGTATTATTGCACATATTGATCACGGCAAATCTACACTTTCCGATCGCCTTATCCAGGCGACTAACGTTGTGCTGGATCGAGATTTTCAAGATCAGATCCTCGATACTATGGATATCGAGCGGGAGCGGGGCATCACTATAAAAAGCCAGACGATCTGCCTGCCTTATACTGCCAAAGATAATCAAACCTACATGCTGAATCTTATCGACACCCCGGGGCATGTGGATTTTACTTACGAAGTTTCGCGGGCGCTGGCTTCATGTGAAGGTGCCCTTCTTCTGATAGATGCCAGCCAGGGCGTGGAAGCTCAGACTTTGGCGAACCTTTACTTAGCCATGGAGCACAATCTCAAAATAATACCTGTAATCAACAAGATAGACCTCCCCTCAGCTGACGTTGAACGCATAAAGCAACAAATAGAGGATGATTTGGGGCTCGACTCGGAGTCGGCGATACTAACCTCAGCCAAAGAGGGCACCGGGATTGAAGAGGTCTTAGAGAGCATTGTAAAAGATCTGCCGCCACCTGCCGGCGACCCCGAAGCACCGCTGCAAGCGTTGATTTTCGACTCCCATTATGATCCCTATCGCGGCACTGTCGTTAACTTCCGCGTCTTTCAGGGGAGAGTGCAAGCCAAAGATGTTATCACCTTTATGTCGAATAACATCCCTCACAAGGTCGAAGAAGTCGGTATATTTCAAATCGTCAGGGTGCCGCAAAAACAGCTCTTGGCAGGACAGGTCGGCTATTTGATTGCCGGCATAAAAACGGTCAGCGATACCCGCTGCGGAGATACGATTACTTTAAGAGACCGGCCATGTTCAGCGCCCATGCCCGGTTTCAAGGAAGCCAAACCGGTGGTTTTTTCTTCGATCTATCCGGTGGCGACGGACGGATACGAGGAACTGGCGGTCGGCCTGGAAAAACTCAAGCTCAATGATGCCTCCTTGATTTACGAGAAAGACACTTCAGTGGCCTTGGGTTTTGGATTCCGTTGTGGTTTTCTGGGACTTCTGCACCTTGAGGTTGTGCAGGAGCGGCTTGAACGCGAATATGGCCTGTCTTTGATTATGACGGCACCTTCAGTGCGATACCAGCTTATTATGAATGATGGTACAACATTAATCATTGACAATCCGGCTTTATATCCGGATCCCACAAAAATTGAGCGCACGATGGAACCGTTTATCCGGGCTTCGATAATTATTCCCGATCGTTACATGGGGCCGGTTATGAAACTTTGCCTGGCGCGCCGTGGCAGCAACACCAATTATCAATATCTTACGAGCAATCGCCTGGAAATGTTTTTTGAGCTGCCACTTGCCGAGGTTGTTTACGATTTTTACGACAAGCTGAAATCGATTACCAAAGGGTATGGTTCCTTTGACTACGAACTGAAAGATTATAAAGAAACCGATCTGGCAAAGCTGGACATTCTGATAAATGGTGAACGGGTGGATGCCCTTTCCCAGCTGGTTCATAAAGACAGGGCAATTGAGCGGGCAAGGCGTGCGTGTGAAAAACTTCGAGAGGAAATCCCCAGACAGCAGTTTAAAATAGCCGTCCAGGGGGCCGTCGGCGGTAACATTATTGCCCGCAAGACAATCTCAGCGTTTAGAAAGGATGTTACTGCAAAATGTTATGGAGGTGACGTAACGCGCAAGCGCAAGCTTTTAGAAAAGCAGAAAAAAGGAAAAAAGCGCATGAAAATGGTCGGCCAGGTAATGATTCCTCAGTCGGCTTTTATGTCAGTTTTGAAAACGGACACCGACTAATAGCCGCTTGACGCCTGATAACTTTGTGGGGAAACTTTTTCGTATCCATTCAAGGAGTAATTGAGCTATTGGAAATTCCAAATAACAAATTCCAAAAAACAAACATACAACATCCTTGGTTGCGGTTTACCCGAGTTAGGAGGATATATGGGAAAAACAATCGCTGAAAAAATTTTTGACGCCCACCGGGTGGACAGCCCCGCAGAAAATATCAATGTTCTCCGGCTGGATGCAGTCTTTTGTCACGAGATTACTACACCGGTTGCGATCAATGATCTGATCAGTCGCAACAAAGACAGGGTGTTTGATGCGACAAAAATCAAAGTCGTGATCGACCATGTTTCACCGGCAAAGGATTCAAAAACAGCCTTGCAGGGCAAAATCCTCAGAGATTGGGCCCGGCGCCATGAAATACGGGATTTCTTTGATATCGGCAGAAACGGCGTTTGCCACGCCTTGTTTCCGGAAAAAGGATTCGTCCGTCCGGGGTATACGGTCATCATGGGAGATTCTCATACCTGTACTCACGGTGCTTTCGGAGCCTTTGCCGCCGGTGTCGGGACAACCGATCTTGAGGTGGGGATTCTCAAAGGCATTTGTGCGTTTGGCTATCCGTCAACCATAAAAATTAACATTCGCGGCCGGTTGCCTGAAGGAGTGTATGCCAAGGATGTCATTCTTTCAATTGTCGGCCGCCTGGGTGTAAGCGGTGCCACCAACAAGGTCATAGAATTTGCCGGACCGGTTGTGGATACCATGAGCATGGAGTCCCGCATGACCCTCTGTAACATGGCGGTTGAAGCCGGAGGGACCTCCGGCATTTGCCAACCGGACATGACAACAGTTGAATATCTATGGGAATTTGTCAAAGATGCGTATTCCTCCAAACAAGCGGCGCTTGAAGCGTTTAAAATCTTTTCTTCTGATGCGGATGCGCACTACGATCAGGTGATTGATCATGATGTCAGCAATATGGAACCGCTGGTGAGCTTTGGATATAAGCCTGACCAGGTAAAACCCGTAAGGGAAATGGAGGGCAGCAAGGTTGATCAGATATATATCGGTTCATGTACCAACGGCAGGATCGAGGATCTTAGAGTTGCCGCCCAGGTGCTTGAAGGAAAAAAAATCAGCAGCCGGGTTCGAGGTGTCGTTTCGCCGGCCACAACAGATATCTTTCGCCTGGCCATGGAAGAAGGTATTCTGAAAACGTTTATGGATGCCGGATTTTGTGTCACAAACCCGACTTGTGGCGCCTGTCTGGGCATGAGCAACGGCGTTCTGGCAGAAGGTGAAGTATGTGCTTCTACAACAAACCGGAATTTTATCGGACGGATGGGCAAGGGCGGGATGGTACACCTCATGAGCCCTGCAACCGCCGCCGCGACTGCCATTGCCGGGCACATTACGAATTCCAGCCTATACACCAATTGAGCGCTAAGGCTCAATTGAAAGTTGTCAGGGATCAGGGGTCGCTGTAAGACCGCTCAATGGATAATCATATTTTAAACCGTGTGAACTCGCATATAAAGGTTCGTAAAGAAAGAACAGAAATTTTTGCTATAAAATTAGTTGGTTCACTGAACGACCGGTGATTTCTTGCGATGGTAGATTTTGGCAATACGTCTGTTCTTTCTAACGATCCTTAATATACTCAAACAGCACACGCTTTAAAATCTGATCATCCATTTCGCTAACTCACTAAACATAATGGGAGAAATTCCCCAACAGCTGAAGTTATTAAATGGTCGATTTGTTACAATAATAACCATTTAACCATTCAGCCAATAAATCAGTTAACAAGAACTAATAAAAGAGGTGCTGATGAAAAAATTCAAAGGAAAAGTGCTCTTTCTCAATCGCGCAGATATCAACACCGATGAGATTATACCTGCCAAATACCTTTCAGAAGTATCCAAAGAGCCTTTAGGGCCCCATCTTTTAGAAGATCTGAAACTCGAGGGGTTTATACCCCAAAGGGATATAGAGGGGAAAAGCGTCATCGTTACAAGGGCTAATTTCGGGTGCGGGTCTTCCCGGGAGCACGCCCCCTGGGCACTGGAGGTGAACGGCATCAGCCTGGTCATCGCTGAAAACTTTGCCAGAATTTTCAGGCAAAACATGTTTAACTGCGGCATGATGGCCGTGGAACTGCCGGGTGCAGTCATCGACCATCTGTTTGTAAACTATGCCGGCAGCGAAGCCCATGTTGAAACGGATCTTGAAAAAAATGTCTTTACCTTTTCAGCCAATGGAAAGAAAGAGGAGGTAGTCTTTTCAATATCCGACTTTGACCGCGCGCTGGTGACAGTCGGGGGATGGGTAGAATATGCCGATGCAAATTATTGATGGCGTTGTAAAAAGTCAAAAAACGACTTTTTCCGAACGTTTTAACCCTAATCGAGCCAAAACTCGACTTGGCGTCTGTGGTCAGTTGTCCGTTATCCGTAGTCAGTGGTTTTACAGGTTCTTAGGGACTCTTTTTGTGTTTCACCTGTAGTTGAACTGCACAGCGAGCGAATCAAAAAATTAACAGAATTCCTTACAGTTGCGCGAAGCACTGCCGCACGGCAGAACATTCCCTGCAGCTTGCTGCAGGGTTCTTCAATTATAATCTCGCTTCTTTTTGCTTAGCAATGGACGACGGACAAAGGACAACGGACACCCAATTGAGCGTTTGCGCTCAATTAGGGTTTGACAACTTCGTTGATGATCGAACCGATTTTTTCGATGCGGCATTCAACTACGCTGCCGGGATTCAGAAGAACGGGCGGATCCCTGAAAATTCCGACCCCGGCGGGCGTTCCGGTGGAGATTATGTCTCCCGGGAGCAGGGTTATATCTTCGCTGATATTTTCTATTAGGGTGGGGATATCAAAAATCATATCCTTGGTATTACCGTCCTGCATGATAACCCCGTTGACGATGGCGGTCAGCCTCAGGTTGTGTATATCTTTGATTTCATCCGGGGTAACAAGATAGGGTCCGGTGGGCGCAAAGGTGTCAAAGGACTTCCCGCGGAACCACTGGGAATCGGAAAACTGGGCTTCCCGTCCGGAGACGTCATTCATGACACAATATCCTGCAACATATTCGAGGGCGTCTTTACGCTTTATGCGTTTGCCTTCTTTGGCGATGACGACCGCCAGTTCCACCTCCCAGTCAACCTGCCCGCTGCTTTTGGGGAGAATGATAGGATCAAAAGGGCCGCTTAAGGCATTCGGCGTTTTACAGAATATCAGCGGTGTATCCGGATTTTCAAATCCGCCTTCTTTGGCATGCTCTGCATAATTTTTTCCAAGGCAGATTATTTTTGACGGACGATCAACCGGGCTTCCCAGGCGCTCTTGAATGTTTTCCCCTGCCGCCGTCACCCGGGAAACCTTTGCCAACCAGCCTTCTTTAAAGAAAGCTTCACCGATATCGGGAATATCCGGAAAAATTTTTGTCAGATCGACGATATTGCCGGCCTTCCACAAGCCCGGTTTTTCCTTTCCTTTTTGACCGAAGCGCACTAATTTCATAGCTTACCTTCTAGTTCAACCGCAGACATACGCAGACAAACACTGACTTTTCTGCTAATGCTTGGTGAATTATCCATTGAGCGGCCTTACAGCGAAAACTCCCCGACCCCTCATTTATTTATAAGTGTTTTATGTTTGTGTTCCTCGTTTTTTGGCGATGAAGAATCTGGATTCATTTGCAGTCCGTCTTGATAGCATTTTTTACTGTACCAATTGATCTGCCGGCATATTCCCCGGATAATGCTGACTTCTTTTGCCCGCAGCCGCATACGGGTAAAAAAACGGCGCAGACTGTTCATCCAGTAATCGGGATTCTCAGGGTTTATATAACTTATTCTAACTAAAATATCTTTAACTTGATCATACATCCCGTCAAGCTCATGCCGGCTGGCAAGACGGGGAGTAAATTCTTCTGTTGCTTCCCGGCCGGCAGTAAAAATTTCATAACAAACAATCATGACGGCCTGGCCCAGGTTTATGGAAGAAAAATCCGAGGTCGGGATATTCACCAGCGCATGACAGCAGCGGATATCTTCGTTGGAAAGCCCCTTGTCTTCCGGACCAAAGAGGATGGCCGTGCGGTTTTCAGCGGAAACCGTAACAAGTTTTTTGGCCTGTTTTGCAGGAGAACTTACGACCTGTCGCTGTCCCCCCAGGCGAGCCGTGGTGCCGACTACATAGCTATAAGGAGACAGCGCCTCTTTCAGATTTGAAAAAAATTTGATATCCTCAATAATACCCATGGCAACATGGGTTCCCAGCTGCAGAACTTTTTCAAGATCATAGTTTTGCGGATCAACCACAACCAACTTATCGATTCCCATGTTGAGCATGGCCCGGGCAGCAGCACCGATATTTTGCGGATAGCGAGGCTGGTGCAAAACAATGGTAATGTTGGCAAGATTGATTCTCTGGGGCATCAGCCGGTTATCTCAAAGCTGTTAAAGAAGTATCCTATTTCAAAGGCCGCTGTTTCCGGTCCATCCGAACCGTGTACAACATTCTTTTCGATATCTGTAGCAAAATCCTTTCGAATAGTTCCTTGGGCGGCTTCCCTGTAATCGGTGGCTCCCATTAATTCCCGATATCTTCCGATGGCATTCTCGCCTTCAAGGATCATTACAATGATGGGGCCTGATACCATGAAATCTGTCAGGCTTTCAAAAAAAGGCCGCTCGCGGTGCACGTCATAAAAACCTTTGGCCTGGGATTTAGTCATTCGTAACATTTTCATGGCAGTAATCTTTAAATTGTTCTGCTCCAGGCGCTTAATAACTTCGCCGGCGAGACCGCGGGCAACTCCGTCGGGTTTGATGATCGATAATGTTCTTTCCATAATTTTATTATCCTTTGGCACGCATTCGTTTTGATATTCTCATGGTTAATTAACAAGCTGGTATATCGGCATATATTTAAAATGCTCAATTTAGGTAATTTGTTTAGGGGTATATAGAGAAGAGAGGCTTGTTTGTCAAGCAGGGAAGCATCGCCCCCCATGAATATCTTTGTTCCCGAAGGTTGCTTTCATGAATACGGCAGTTTTTCCAGGCTGGACGCGTACCCGGCCAACAAAGCTGACTGAAGGTTCGCTTTTTTGACAAAAATGGTATAAGGTAAAAAATTTGAAACCCATCCAAGATCCCTTTGCCTGGGGAAGGACCCGATTTCCAGTACTAAATACAACAACAGGAGCTGATCATGCCGAAAAAAAATAAATTGAGCGCCTCCGATCTCAGGTGCATCTGCAACCCTAAAGTTTTTAATTTTAAAAACACCTCGGAAATCGAGCCGCTGGACGAGGTCATCGGTCAAAAAAGAGCGGTTCAGGCCATTGAATTCGGCCTGAACATGAAGAGTCCCGGTTACAACATATTTGTCACGGGGATAGAGGGCACCGGCAAATCGACCATTATCAGGGATATTGTTGATAAACATGCCGCCACCCAGAAGGCTCCGGCTGACTGGTGTATGGTCAATAATTTTAAAGATGAATACCGGCCTAAAGCCATTACCGTTCCGACCGGTAAAGCGACCCGGTTTTCCAAAACAATGAGCAAACTGATAGATGGGCTGAAGATCGAACTTTCCAAAGCCTTTGAACATGAATCATACCAGGAAAAAAAGTCTGAGATCCAAAAAATATATACGGATCGGCAGCGGGATATTTTTAAAAAAACGGAAACGGCTGCCCGTCAAAAAAACATCCAGCTCAACCGGACCAAAACCGGTTATCAAACCATTCCGGTTGTTAACGACAAGGCCCTTTCTCCGGAAGAATTTTTGGTCCTCCCCAAAGAAAGTCGAACCGAAATCGAGCGGAATATCGAAATCGTCCAGTCTGAAATCGAATCGTCATTGCGGGAAATCAACAAGCTTAATCAGGCTCTTAGCATTGAAATCGACAAGTTAATGCAAGAAATAACCCTGTTTGTGGTCAAAGGCCACATTGAGATCATAAAAGATCAATACAAGGGCTGCAAAGACATTATCGGGTATCTGGATGAGGTGCAGACGGATATCTTAGAGAACGTTAAGGATTTTATTTCTGCTCCTGAAAGCAAGTCCCCCCTTGAAGGCTTTATGATGCCGGCAGCCCCGCCCTCTTTTCAGCGCTATGAGGTCAATGTGCTGGTTGAACAGGAATCCTCGCAAAAATCGCCGGTTATCTTTGAAACCAATCCTACCTATCAAAATGTGTTCGGGCAAATAGAAAAGCGGGCCCACATGGGGACCCTGACCACCGACTTTACCATGGTGCAGGCCGGTTCGTTACTGCGGGCCGACGGCGGCTATTTGATCATGGAGATCGAATCGATCCTCATGAATCCGTATGTGTGGGAAGCGCTGAAGCGCGCCTTGCAGAATAAACTGCTTCACATTGAAGATGTGGCTTCAGGACTGGGTTTCGGCACCTCATCGTTGCGCCCGGAGCCGATTCCCCTGGAAGTAAAGGTCATTTTGTTAGGCAGCTATTATCCTTTTCAATTGCTTCAAAACCATGATTCAAAATTTAACAAAATTTTCAAGGTCCGGGCGGATTTTGATCATGAGGTCGAAAAAACCGAAGATACCATTCAACAATACGCCCGCTTCATCGCCCGGGCCTGCAAAGAAGAAGGACTTCTCCCGCTGACCCCCAAAGGTGTGGCCGCCATTGTTGAATATTGTGAAAAATATATCGCCAACAAAAACAAACTCTCACTTAGATTCGGACCGATCCTGGGCATCTTAAAAGAGGCCGATTACTGGGCGCGCAAAAACAAAGCCAAGCTTGTTTCCGACACCTATGTGATTAAAGCACTCAATGAGTACAGGTTCCGTTATAACCTGTATGAAGAAAAAATCCATGAATCCTATGTGGATAATACAATTATGATCGATGTGGAGAGTGACGTGATCGGCCAGGTCAACGCCCTCTCGGTTTATCAAATCGGTGACATATCATTTGGGCGCCCTACCCGGATTACGGCAGAAACCTATATGGGCAAACAGGGGGTTATCAATATCGAACGCGAGGCCAAGTTAAGCGGCAAGACCCATGACAAAGGCGTTCTGATTCTGTCGGGTTTCTTGGGCCGAACCTTTGCGCAAAACTATACGCTCAATCTGTCCATCAGCATCACCTTCGAACAGAGTTACGGCGGCATCGACGGTGATAGTGCCTCTTCCACCGAACTGTATGCCATTATTTCAAGCCTTGCAGAAACCCCCATCCGCCAAGGGATTGCGGTCACCGGATCTGTCAATCAAAAGGGAAAGATTCAGGCTATCGGCGGTGTAAACCAAAAAATAGAAGGCTTTTTTGATGTCTGCAAAAGTAAAGGACTCAGCGGCAGGCAGGGTGTATTAATCCCTAAGGCCAACGTTAAAAACCTGATGCTGAAAAAGGAAGTTGTCGACGCGGTCAAAAAAAGAAAATTTCATATTTATCAGGTTGCGACAATTGAAGAAGGGATTGAGATATTAACCGGCATCAAGGCCGGAGTTCCGGATGACGAAGGCAACTACCCCCCGAAAACCGTGTTTGGCCGGGTTCAGACAAAGCTTAAAGGCTATCTTAAACGCTCTTTTCAACTTAAAAAGGAGTTTGAGGACGAAGATAACAACGCCTGATCCTTTGTTCCTTAAATGTGGATCTTCTCCAACTCTTTTGGAGATGATCCAAAATTTGAACTGCACAGCGAGCGCATTCCCCGCAGCTTGACTTCGGGAAATAGGGGACGTAGGTAAAAAAATAAGTTTCTAAGATTTATCTTTTGTGGTAAGAGGGCATATGCCACGCAAAGCAAGGATAGACGCTCCAGGAGCGTTGCATCACATTATTTTTAGGGGTATCGAACGCCGCAAGATATTTCGGGATAACAAGGACAGGGATAATTTTGTTGATCGTCTTGGAAATGTTTTATCCGATAGCGGTACACCTTGTTACGCCTGGGCGTTAATCCCCAATCACGTTCACCTTCTATTGAAAACAGGCAACACACCGCTTTCGACGGTCATGCAGCGTATTTTGACCGGTCATGCTGCCTACTTTAACCGCCGTCATCGCCGCTACGGCAAGCTTTTTCAGAATCGCTACAAATCTATTTTGTGCCAGGAAGATACCTACCTGTTGAAACTGGTACGGTATATACACTTGAACCCTCTAAGGGCAAAAGTTGTGAGCGATTTTAAAAAACTGGATCAATATCTTTACTGTGGACACAGCAGAATTGTTGGGCACAGCAAAAGCAGCTGGCAGGATGTATCCTACGTATTGCAGCAGTTCGGTATGAAAAAGTCGGCTGCCCGACGTAATTATAAAGATTTCGTAAAAAAAGGTATTGAGCTGGGCCGATGTCCGGAGCTGACAGGGGGCGGTTTGATTCGGAGCCTTGGCGGATGGTCGACAGCCAAGATGCTTCGCCGGTCAATTGAACGGATTAAAAGTGATGAGCGTATACTTGGTGATGGAGACTACGTTGAAGAAATCCTTAAAAAGGCTAACGAGCAGATGGAAAGCCGTTACCTTTTGGCAAACCTCGGGTATGACATAGACAAAGTAGCTTCAAGGGTATCAGATGTATTGGACATTGATGCGGAAAGGGTGTGGCGCAAGGGGAAGCATCCGGAAACCGTACGCGCAAGAAGCCTGCTTTGTTTTTGGGCGGCCAGAGAACTCGGGATAACCATGAAAAACCTTGCTGACAGACTGGGATTGACGCCACCGGCTGTGAGTATTTCCGTCAGAAGGGGGGAGAAACTGGCAAAAAAGTTTGGTTATCGACTTATAAATGAATAGAAAATTACTTTT
>JACKQG010001415.1_pt1 | contig 33327 bp, 22 predicted proteins | sample 8237621 | NCBI WGS metagenome assembly JACKQG01 (sample SAMN15677084, study PRJNA649215) | marine metagenome | biome: marine; feature: Black Sea; material: saline water; isolation source: suspended particulate matter (SPM) from the Black Sea western gyre | collected 2013-06-09/2013-06-10 | depth...
GACGAACAGGGCGTCGAGCCGCGCGAGTACAATAGCTACGGCGCGCGGCGAGGCAACGACCGAGTGATGCTTCGCGGGACATTCGCCAACATCCGCATCCGCAACCAGTTGGCTCCGGGGACCGAAGGCGGCTGGACGCGCCACGTGCCGGGCGGCGAGCAAATGACGATCTACGATGCGGCCGTGAAGTATCGCGAAGAAGGCACACCGTTGGTCGTCCTGGCCGGAACGGAATACGGCACCGGCAGCAGCCGCGATTGGGCCGCCAAAGGCACCTATCTGCTCGGCGTTCGGGCCGTAATTGCGGCCAGTTACGAACGCATCCATCGCAGCAACCTGGTGGGCATGGGCGTGCTGCCGCTGGAATTCACCGACGGTCAAACATGGCAGTCGATCGGGTTGACCGGCGAGGAGCAGTTCGACATCGAAGGCTTGGACGACAGCCTCCAGCCACGCGGTACGGTGACCGTCAATGCGACATCGGCCGACGGCAAGGCTATCCAATTCCAGGCTCGCGTCCGCATCGACACGCCGGTCGAAATGGACTACTACCGCAACGGCGGTATTCTCCAGACGGTGTTGCGGAAACTGCTGGCCTGACCAAGAACCTTTTCGACGCTGGCTGCGGCCGCGTAGAGTTTCTCGGATCGATCCTGCCATCCGGATGTGAGATACCAATACCCGCCCGCCAATCCCGGCTCGTTCCACCAACCGTGAATTCGCGCATAGGAGTCGTCCTTGAGCCAGCCCTCGAGCATGTGGTTGCCCAAACCCATGAGGGTCGCACGGTTGCGTTCTTCCAGGAGACGCGCGCAGTGCTCTGCAAGTGGCCCGCTGATCCTCTTCTCAAGGAGAGCCTTTTCCACGAAGATGCGAGCCTCGCATTCCTGCACGCCCTCGATCATCATCTCGAAACGATGAGTCGAGACTGGCCCGTGCGGGCCGGGACCGAGTAGAGCCGTCATGATGTTGAGGTTCCGCCAGTTGGCCTGGGGGTATCGTTCGTAGACTCTGGCACTGCTGCGCCTGCCCTCGAAGACCGGCCAGAAGTCGGCCCCGAACCAGCCAAACCCGCGTTGTTGCCCGGCTATGTTCATCTCGCCGATCAGTCTGAAAGTAGCCTGCGGATAAGAGTCGCGGACGTTCCGCGCGAATTGGACGCCCTTCAGATCAGGTTTGCGCCAACCGTATTTGCTCGTGCCCGGGAATTCGATGTACCGGGGCCACCAGACGGAGGTCGTGTAGCCCCAGTCGACGCCATGAAGGTCCTTCGGGTAGCTGTGCCCGTGACAAACCCATTTGACGTCCGGAACACACTCGCGAAAGAGCGAAACGATCTGTGGCGTGGGCCGAGCGTCGGTCGGCATTCCCAGCATCATGGAACGTTCCAAGCCGCGTCTATTCATCAGTTCCCGCAACTCGCGCATGAGGGGGCCCCAGAGTGCTTTGCTCGCCGGGTCGCTCAGTTGGGGAAGTTGCAGTGGCGTTACCTTGCCGGACACCGGATCGAGAAGGCTGACCAGAGGCCCCTTGCCTCTGACCTTGCTGCGTGCTGCCTGGACCGTTGGGCCTTCCACCTCGATGCCGCGGCCCGTGAAACGGCCTCCTTCCAGAAAGACGTCCCACACGCCGAAGCAGACGATATCGGGCTGGCCCATATTCTCCATGGCAATGTCGAGATACCTTTCGACGATGCTGAGATCGTACGCGTAGCTGCCGTCCTGCTGCCCGATCCACCGTACCATGGTCTGCTCGTTGCCGAGGTTCGTGTGGCAAATCAGGGGGACATAAACCGCCCGGTTCCCGATGCGTCCGAGCTGCTTGAAGGCATTGGCCAGAAGAGCGAAGTGCCTGTCGGACCAAAGTGGGACCCCGTACTTGATCGCGAGTGAATCGGGGGATTCGACCAGTTCGACAAATGTGCGGAAGTCCTTCGGATCGGGAAGGGTGTATTCACAGACCTTCAGCTTCACCGCCACTTCGATCGCCTTCGCAGCTTCGGCCTTGATCGTAACCATACCGGCGTAGTCACCTCCCATTGCGTCAGCAGGCACGTCAATGGTAACCCACACAGGGACAACCGCACCGTAAACGGGTTCCGGTTGACCTGCCAGCACGCGGGTCAGGCTCGTGATCTTCTTGCTGCGGACCGCCACCTGGGCCGGGGCCGAGTCGTTTAGCGAGTCGAAACGGTCAGGCGGAGCAAAGTAGTGGTCCGCGGCCGCTCTCTCCGTGCCGTCGGGTAAGCCGTAGCGAACCGAGACCGCCGAGGCGGGGATTCTGCTGCGTCCGGTTGCCGAAGTCAGATCGGTCACGTTGGTCTCCAGTCCCTTGATCGGATGCCGAGACCCCAGAACCACTTTGGCCGAGAACGCGCCGTTTCGAGCCCCGACCAACTCAAGAGGGCAAAGCGGCTCGCAAGGATCTCCATAGTCCACGTCGAAATCTGATGCCAGAACATCAGAATTCCAGGCCTGCAGACCTTCCGGGCGCGTGACGGCAGACGATACGGCCGTGCTCCCGCCGCGGAGGCGGATGCTGGTCAGGCCACAGGTGTCGACGGAGGCGTATATGTACTCGTGATTTTCCAGACCGACCATTTGCTGCTGGACTTCTTTCGAGTAGGCAGCACGGTGCAACTCCACGGCCAGTACGTTCGTGCCCTCTCTCAGTAGATTCCTAGGCACGGTCACGCCCACCAGTTTCCGGATCCGCTTCAGGATGGCCGGAGATTTCGAGTGCTTACGGTAGTTGAACAGTCTCCCTGCTTCATCCAGGCATGCATCGCGCGCATAGTCTTCAGCAACGGTGGCGAAGCCCACGCCGCTGTTGGCAAGATGTCCCCGAGCCACCTCCTTGCCGTTCAAGTAAACAACGACGCCGCCGCGGTATTCCAAGTCGAGCAGTAGGTCCGAAGCCGCCGCGAGGTCCTTTACCTGGAACTTGCCCCTCAGACACAGAAGAGCGATCGCCGGAGAACTCTTGTTTCCGTTGATGAATCCCACGTTGGCCTGGATGGCCTGTTGCCAATGACTCCAGCTCTGGAACGGAACGCCCGGTTTGCGGACCCAACTGGAATCATCAAAGCCGACGTCCTTCCATGCCGACGAGGGGAATTCCGTGTTGCAGGCAGAGCCGAACTCGCGAAGGCCGCCGGCGTCCCGGAAAACCGGTGTCCGCAGCGTACAGTGAACTCGCCAGAAACCGCTCGTATCGAGAACGACATCGTTGTCTGCCGCCCTAGCAAAATGCGGCACGATGACTGTCGCCACGATCAAGACACTCATAGACTTCATCATATGCCTCTCCGCGGAGCCTGACGGCGTCATCATTCGTAGTACCGCTCACTCAATTCGCCGTTGTGATCTGCCGTTATTCGGGTAGAAACCACGATTCACGTTTGGCAGCGACCCATGGGTGGACGCCCGAGGTAATCTTCAGCCAATTGCGGCTGCTGGCCACCACAATGGCGATCAGGCGATCCTTGCCGAGTTGATGTTCGGTCTCGGGCGGCATTGGCAATGGCGAAGTATAGAGCAAATCCCATGTGTTGGCGTCGCGAATCGAAAAAGGCAGACCGCGGAAGTTGTGCACGGTCACTTTGTCGGCGTTGGTTTTCAGGAACACTCGCCCGCCCGAATGATACTGGCCGGCGTGATTCTGAAGGGCCGTGGGCTGGCCCATTGCGAGTCGATGTACGACTTGGGCGTCCGCCAGCACCAATGCCCCGACGTTCGAATTGCCGCCTTCGAAGTGCAGGCCATAGGTCTTCCCTTTCTGTACGTCCTTTACCGTAAATTCGACGGTGCGCCAGCGCGTATCGAGCGGCAATACTCGGTCGACGGCGGCCAGCCTTCCTTGGCCGGGAACGAGAAGCGACGCAGGTTCTGACGCGGCACCGATCACCGAGATCCTCACGGGTGGAAACTCGGCGTTCCACGTCTCCCGAAGGATGACCTTCATCTCCAGATCGCCGTCGCCATGCGGTCGAAAGTAAACTTGTGGCTTGTCATCGGCGGGGAAACCGATGTGCGTATCGTGCGAAAGATGAGGCCGGTCGTTTCGCAAACCGATCGAGCGTCCCTGCGCTAGGCCGACCAGGATCGGTCCAAGCCGCCAACGAAAATAGCCGTTACCGCTGAAGGGAATCTGCGGGGAAATGCCATTCGATGCGTCAACCTCCGGCACAAGGTCGGCCAGCGACCGAGCTACGTCAAACGCGACTCCCGCGTATCGCCGGTCGCCGGTCAGCCGAGACGCCGGATCACAAAGCATGACGCGGTTGGTGAAACGCACACCGCCGTCGGGCATTTCGGGCATGCCCATGTTGTCCAGGTATTCCAGCAGCACGCTGCGAAGCTTTTCGTCGTTCGGCCATAAACGCGATTGTTGAGCCAGTTCGCCGCTGAGGTAGATCCCCGGCGATCGGAAATTGCCAAGGGCCGCGTTGTATTCCCGGTTCAGTGTCACGTCGAGCCACTGGCGGGCAAAGTTGCGGCACTTGGGATCGAACGTTTCGTCGTACGCGCTCACCCAGAACCGACCAACGTTGTAGTGTTCTCGGCCCCGACCGCGGTAATACGGATCATCCGGTTGGCGCGTGTGGTGTTCCGCGGCCCAGATCGCACCGGCGATCACCTCGTCCATGACGTCCTTCGCCCGCGGGTAACCCGTCAGATGGTAATGGTACTGCAAGAAATGGATCTTCAGCGACTTGTGAAGATGATGGCTGTGCCAGGGAAAGGGACTGATCGCCGCGCCACCTTGGTATCCCGGCGCGGCTCCGCGCGTGTTGAAGTGATTCGTGCATACGTCCATGGCGTATCGCCCTACGCGCTCGCCTTCCACATAGAAATCGCGGCTGCCGCCGCGCATGAACAAGATCCACGGGATGAGCTGCAAATCGTACTGGACGCCGTCAAACCAGCGGTAGATGCCCGACGACGCGTCCGCAAGCGGCGGGCTGCCCCAGCGGATCATTCCGAACCGCCAGAACCCGTGATCGTGAAGGTCCTCCCAACGTGCCAACGTCATTCGCCCCAAAGCGTCGACGGCTTCTTCCATCCGGGGATAAGCCTGTTGGTCTACGGGAGAAAGCGAAAACCCCATTAGCGGCACTTTCATCGCCGCGGCGGGATCTTGACGGACGATCACCGGCTGTTGCGTCAGCGATTGGATCTCTGCGTGCGAGCGTTTCGAAGACCGATCGAAGAAGAACAACGTCAACTCGTGTGTCCGCGCCGCGCCTTCGGCTGTGTGTTCGAAGGCAGGATTCGCCTCATACTCGTGCAAGGCGTGCTTGGCCTCTTTGGACCAATTGTACCGCTCCCATTCCTTCTTGTGGTACAGACTCTCCGGAACGATATGCTCCAGGCCAAATCCCATGGGCTCGCCACGCGCCGGCCAAAGCTCCACGCCCAATTTGCCGTCTTCCAGCGAGAATGCCTTCGGATATGTTTGCCACGCATCGCGGAGCGAGATGCCCAAACCACGGCCATCTTTCCCCGTCATGCGGAGCCAACCCTTCAGCCGTCGAGCCTGCTGAGTCTCTTGGTCGTCCTTCAGTAGGGAGAGGCAATCGACGTCGCTCTGAAGGAAACAGAATCGAGACTCCGTCGTCCACGCGTCGCGCCAGGCGTCGTCCATCTTGTCCCCTTCAATACCGACGGAAAGCTCGCCGCCGGATTTCAGATTGGGACGCAGTCGCAGCGAGATTTCGCGAGCACCGATCGCGGGATCGCGGATCATCCAGACGATGGTGTGATAGACGCGTACGAAACTCTCGTTCTTGAAAAACTCGATCCGCAAGTCGAGTTGAGCGAGCCGTTTCGCTTCCTTGTCTTGAAAAAACGCAAGGCCGCGAATGATCGCTCGTCGCGGCGTTGCTTCTTCGATCTCCCAGTCCACTTGACCGAGCGTTGCGTCGGTCGCGGCCGGATCTAACACCAGCCGATGCGACGTGGCATCCGCATCGAGCAGCTCTTGCCCGTTGAGGACGATTCGCGGGAACAGCGACGCGGAGGCCCGGAACTCTGCCTGCAAGGGGCCGGTGTCGACTCTGATCGCACCATCGACTTGCGAGGCAATTGGTCGAGCTGTGCCGCCGGTCGGTTGTACGGGGTATTCGAGCCAGTAGCGTCGATCCGTCGTCACCGGGAACTTCAGCAGCAGCCATTTCACAGAGCGATGCTCCGGATCCCACCACCCGGTCACTTCGGTGTCCAGCGGCACGATGTTTCCAAGATCGTCCACAACACGCGCGTTATCCGACGCAGCGAAAGTTCCTTTTGGAAAGACAACGCCCACCGAAACGGGCGCGTCCGCCAAAACCGCCCGCCCTGGCGGTTCCAGAACTTCAAGTGGCATTCGGTTCGCCGTCTCGGCCCGCGCAGATTCGCTCGCGAAGGCGGGGGCGAGGATTAAAAGGGAAACCACTGCGACGAAAAAGGCCCTAACCCGTGTCAGGACATACGACGAAGTCAATTCACTAGCCCGAAGCGCGAGCGAGGGACGGGAACAACGTCGCCTTCCTTGCTTGCGCTTCGGGCTAGTGTGGACTGTTGAAACGGCTTCTGGTTGCCGCGCCCACATGAAATCAACGGAACGTGTACAATCTCGCACGGGATCCTCCAATCATCGACGACGGGATTTAGAAGAAAGCACAAGCAATACGGACGACAATATGCTTCAACCAACAATATAAGCCCTCATGGGGCCCACATCGACAGGCAACTGTCGGTGGGGAGCCAATTCGTTGCCGCCCTGAATTCGTTGGGAACCTCTCTTTTGTCCCAACGAATTCAGGGCGGCAACGAATGAGAATACAGATTGAGAAGCGTCAGGTTTTGCGATAGATTCTCAACGTTGACGATATCAATGGTACGCTGCCAATCGACCCCACCCGGCGATGAACATCACGGAAGGATGAACTTCATGAAAGACCTGCGTCATCTGTGCCTGGCACTCGTAAGCGGTCTCTTGTTGCGCGAAGCTGCGTCGGCCGATGCTCCGCAGCCCCCCGGCCCCGGAGGATCGGTCCTTGCCAAGGCCCTCGCCGGACCGATGACAGACGTTGACCAGATCGTCTTCGCCGTGCGACTTGGGTACGACGATCCCCACTGGTACGCCAACATCGGCTATTTCTGCGAAGACGAGAACCAGAAGGCCTATGCAGGAAACGGAAAGCCGGACGTGGGCAATCTGTGCAAGCTGGACGTGCGCAGCGGCGAGGTGACCGTGTTGTTCGATGCTGAAGGCGGGTCAATTCGCGATCCCGAAATACACTACGATGCCCGGAACGTTCTCTTTTCGTTTCGAAAAGCGGGCACGGACTACTTTCACTTGTACGAGATCAATCTGGACGGGACGGGGCTCCGGCAACTTACCTCTGGCGAATTCGACGATTACGAACCTGCCTACCTGCCCGATGGTGGCATCGTGTTCGTTTCAACACGCTGCCAGTGCTGGGTCAACTGCTGGAAGACGCAGGTCGGCGTTCTCTATCGCTGCGATGCCGACGGAAGCAATATCCAACGGCTTTCCCACAACGCCGAACACGACAACACGCCTTCCGTCCTGCCCGACGGCCGTATCCTCTACACGCGCTGGGAATATGTCGATCGCAGCCAGGTGGAGTTCCATCATCTGTGGACAATGAATCCCGACGGCACGGGCGAGACAGTCTACTACGGCAACATGCATCCGGGGATCGTGATGATCGACGCCAAGCCCATTCCCGGCACGCGCAGCATCGTCGCTTCATTCTCGCCCGGCCACGGCGTGACCGATCATCAAGGCATCGCCACGATCGTCTCACCCGCCAAAGGCCCGGATAGCGAATCGACCGCGCGGCGTCTGCACAAGGGGCCCCTGATCAAGGACCCCTATCCGCTGTCCACGGACTGCTTCATTGTGGCCCAGGGCAATCAACTCCTAGTCATGGACGGTTCGGGCAAAACGCATTCGGTATATCGCCACGAAGGTCCCGGCGCTGTGCATGAACCACGGCCCGTGATCCGACGCGAGCGTGAACGGATGCTTCCGTCGCGAGTTGCCCCCGACGAGCCGACTGGCCAACTGCTGCTCGCTGACGTCTATCTCGGTCGCAACACACAAGGCATCCGGCGCGGCGACATCAAGAAACTGTTGGTCCTGGAACTCCTGCCGAAGCAGGTCAACTTCAGCGGCGGTCCCGACTTGGTCTCGTGGCTGGGAACGTTTTCGCTCGAACGCGTGCTGGGGACGGTGCCGGTAGAGAAAGACGGATCGGCCTACTTCGAGGTGCCGGCGGGCCGGCCAGTGTTCTTTGTCACGCTGGACGAAAACGACCGATCGGTCAAGAGAATGCAGAGTTTCGTAAGCGTGATGCCCGGCGAGGTGACCAGTTGCGTCGGCTGCCACGAGCAACGCTCGATGGGCCCGCAACTGCGCGACCCGAGCGACGTGGCCGCCTTCGGGCGACCTGCGAGCAAGATCGAGCCCTTTGCTGGGTTGCCCGACGTGCTGGACTTTTCGCGCGACATCCAGCCGATTCTGGATCGGCATTGCGTCGAGTGCCATAACTACAAACAGCGCGACGGTGGCGTGCTGCTAACCGGCGATCTGGGCCCGCAATGGTCGCACAGCTTCTTCAGCCTGTTCGCCCACCGGCAGGTCGCCGATGGCCGCAACGGACTGGGGAACTCGGCACCGCGCACGATCGGCAGCGTTGCCAGTCCGTTGCTGGACAAGCTGGACCGGAGCCACTACGACGTGGATGTGTCGCCGGATGAATGGCGCACTGTGTGGCTGTGGATCGAAAGCGGCGCACCCTACGCAGGCAGCTATGCCGGTTTGCGTAACGCCAGCGACCAGTCGATCGACTTTACAGCGACCGCGCGTGTCTTCGTCAACGGCAACGAACTCCTCAAACGACGCTGCAGTGAATGCCACGCCATCGGAGATTTCAAGAACGAAACAGGCAAACCCCTGCCGTTTGTTCCCAACATGACAAGAAATTCCCGCGGCTTGAAGCGTCCTACGGGCATCCATGAACGAGTCGTTCTGCCGGACGATCCCCTGACGCGATTCAGCGAGAACATCCTGGTGAACCTCACTCGGCCCGCTCTATCGCCGTTGCTGTTGGGGCCGCTTGCCAAAGAGGCCGGTGGATGGGGAAGCTGCGGACAGGTGTTTGCGGACACCGACGACGCCGACTATCAAGTGCTTTTGGCGTTACTCAAGAAAGCCAAGTCCGATGCGGACGCCAGACCGCGATACGCCACACCCGGCTTCCGGCCGAACCGGCAGTACGTCCGCGAGATGAAGAAGTACGGCATCCTGAAGCCAGATTTCGACGCGGACAAAGGTCCGATCGACATTTTTCAGGTTGACCAGGCCTACTGGCGCTCGTTCTGGCACGAACCGCCACGTAAGTGAAGGGAGCATCTTCAAAGGCAGAAAGGATGTGTGGGACCACGAACGTATCGTCCATACGAACGCGGCGCCGTTGGTTCCGGTTCAGCCTGAGGACGCTGTTTGTCGTGACCCTCATCGCGGCAGCCGCGTTTGCCTATCATGCTCATCGACTGAGGCGTTACGAACTGCAGCGGCGCGCAGAGGAAATGATCCAATCGATGAGCGGAAGTGTTGAAATCTCGCGTCGGCCACCCGCTTGGTGGCAGCGACTCGCCGGTCCAGCTTATACAACCTACAACGAGACACACGTCACCTTCATTCGTCCCTTCGGCTTAGGCGGGAGTCCGGAAGACGCGCCGCAGCCCTACGTGCAGGAGTTGCGATTGGCCTTGAAGGGCGATGCGCAGGCAATGTCCCTCCGAGCGGCCCTGCTTGAGGCCCTGGGGGACGCGAAACTCGCGGTGCTTGCGAAGCATTTGCCGAATCTGCCACAGCTCAAACGACTGGTACTCAGCCAAGCATTTTATGACGGTACCGAAGAGGTTTTCTGGATCGGGGAATGGCATGTAGCTGATTACGCAGAGTATCTACGGCAACGACCACCCTGGGCCGACACGGAAATCACCAATCAAGGACTTTCGCACCTAAGCCGACTGACAGATCTGGATGAGTTGCTGATCCACGGCAGTCGGATTACGGATGAGGGGTTAGAACATCTGCGTGGATTGACGAATCTGAAGCGGCTCTGGATCGTCAACACCAGTGTTTCTCAAGCCGGTGTCCAGCGACTGAGAGCGGCGTTGCCGAACTGCGAAATCACCGTAATGGAGCGAGAGGATGATGAGCTGCCAGGGCGATGGAAAGCACTGCGTCAATCCAGTCCTGTCGGCGTTAGATACATTGAGCGGCCCGGCGAATGCCAGTAGGATGACAGCTATGGATTGAAGAGTGTTCTGTTGCTTCTCCGTAAGAGTGAGTTTGGCCGCCTTGCCGGACGGCAAACAGGTGCTTCGATGGATCTCCCGCGATATCAAGTTCGCTTGTGGGATTGCGTCGGGGCGAGCTTCTGGCTTGAAGGAAAGCGATATCCTCTCAGGCCCTCAGATCTTGCCGTGAAGCGATTTTTGCGCCAACTCGCGAGGTTCTCGTTTCGTACGGAATCAAGTTCGACGCTTCCGATTCTGCTGGCACTTCGAAAGGAGTTCCGTACCATTCGTAGGAGTCGTCCTCTTTTCGGGCTTGTGTGGTGCATCACGCGCGGGGATCCGGACACGCGGCGTCTGGCGATTTGGCTGTTTGGGCGGGTGGCCAATCGTCACCAGACGTCCGTGGTTGCCCCGCTGAGCCACGATCGCGATGTACGCATTCGCAAAGAGGTCGCGAAGGCGCTTCGCCGGTTGGGGGCTTGGGCGGAACTTCGCGAGATTGCGACTCGCGAAGATGATCCCGTCGTTCGTCGGATCGCCAAGTCGGCCGAGGCACCGCCTCGGGAATTCTCGGAGCGGATGGGCAGGTTTTTGGACAACGACGTAGAGGTGGTGGAGACCCCGGACGAGGCCAGCCTCGGTGCCAAGTCTCTCTACGTGAATACGACCGTAGGCGACGGCACGCCGCCCAAGTCGCGCTGGTACATACGTCTGATTCTGGAACGAATCCGCTGGCTGGTAGGCAGACACGTATCCAAGTTCTCGGACAAGCCGCCCAAGCCAAGACCTTGACTCATGACCGATGCTGAATGTGTGGCGTTTCCCCAATGGTGTTTGCCGCGGATCGGCATGAAGTGGTGCTAGCCGTTAAGCCGCATCACGCAACGAAACCACGATCTCTTTTCCCAGTGCCCGCGCAATTCGCAATAACGTATTAAGCGTTGGATTCTTGTTGTCGCCAGACTCGATGCGAGAAAGCGCCGGCCGGCTGATGCCTGTCAGGTCCGACAGTTGCTGAAGACTCAAACCTCTCTCCTGTCGCGCCGCACAAAGCAACAGCGCGATTTGAGCCATGTGCAGTTCGAACTGCCTCTGCTCGATCAACGCCGCGAGCGCCCTTCGCGTGATCTCTTCTCGTTCAGCTTCGACCGCGGCCAGTGTCTCTTGGTAGGCTTCCTTTTGTTCCTTCGTTGGTTCGACGATGACCGACCGCTTGCCCTCCACTTTTGCTTTGCGAATGTCGTCCTTCTGCTTCTTTGTCAGTTTGATCGAAGCCATGATCTATTCCTCGCATGGGTAGTACGCTGTGATCGGGAGGATCGTATCATCATCCAGATGCTCGAAAACACACGCTGTCCAACGGTCGTCGCAGGAATAACCAAACGCGATAAACCGATCAGACGAGCGGCTTTTCTCGATCTGATGCGGGTCCTGAACGATGGCCTCAAAATCATCCTGTTCAACCCCAGATGCTCGAGCTTCGCGAGCCGTTCGGGCGTCCAAACAAAAAAGTAGAAAGGCACGCTTCGTTCCTTTTAGGTGTTTCGTATATTATACGACCCGTACAATACAATGCAACCCAAGAAGATCCTCCAGCGATTCGACCGGGGCCGGGGCCTCTCCGCGACCAAACGCCCCGGAAGATATACGCGCGAACTCAGACGCTACTTCGGCGGACTGTTTACTGGAAACATCCGGAGTTAAGATATCGCCATGTTTGAAGTATTCGACCACACCGCCGATCTGGGATTGAGAATTCGATCCGAAGATCGAGAGACCCTGTTCATCGAGGCGGCTCGGGCACTATTCTCCACGTTGGTAGTGAACCTTCAGGACGTTTCCTGCGTCCAGCAGAAGGAATACGCCGTCACGAGCGAAGAAGATGACTACCTGCTGTTCGACTGGCTCGGCGAACTGTTGTACACGTTTGATACCGAGCGTTTGTTGCTGTCCGAATTCGACGTGCAACTGACGGACGACGGGCTGCGAGCAACGTGTCGCGGAGAATCGATTGACCTTTCGCGGCACGAGTTGGATCAGGAAATCAAGGCGATCACTTATCACGGGCTGAAAGTGGAACACACGGACGATGGTTGGCTGGCGGAAGTGATTGTGGATATTTGAGAACCCTTACAGGTCAGGACATGAGCGATGAGTAAGGCAGGTTATGACGGACCGCTGGAGCAGGTGAACGCCTGCTGTTGGCGGATTCCGAAGAGCTACCGAGAGGGCATGCGTGTCGACGGGCTGATTTATGCCGACGAGCATATGATCGAAGAAATCCGTGGCGATCAGGCTCCGGAACAAGTTGCGAACGTGGCCTTTCTGCCCGGTATTCAGCACGCCAGCCTGGCGATGCCGGACATCCATTGGGGCTACGGCTTTCCGATCGGCGGCGTGTGCGCGACCGATCCCGCGGAAGGTGGCGTCATCTCGCCTGGCGGCGTGGGCTATGACATCAACTGTGGCGTACGTCTCATGCGGACGAACCTTTTCTACCAGGATGTCAAGCCGCATCTTCGCAAACTGATGGATCGGCTCTTCGCCGACATCCCGGCTGGCGTTGGGCAAGGCGGCAAGCACCGTTTCAAGAAGAAGGAGTTGCGGCGTCTGCTGGAGGTCGGCGTTCCGTTTCTCCAGAGTCGCAACCTGGCGACCGATGGCGACGTCGCTCACACCGAGGCAGGTGGTTGCCTGGAAGAGGCCGTTCCGGAATACGTCAGCGATCGGGCCCTCGAGCGTGGCTTGAACCAGTGCGGAACGCTGGGTTCGGGAAATCATTTCGCGGAAATCCAAGTCGTGGACGCCGTGTTCGACGATCATGCGGCTCGCGTCATGGGGCTGGACAAGGACATGATCTGCGTGATGATCCACTCGGGATCGCGCGGCCTTGGATACCAGGTTTGCGACGATGCGCTGAAGAAGCTGCGCGGCGTGCCGGCCAAATACGGCATCGACTTGCCGGACCGCCAGTTGGCGTGCGCGCCGGTCGAAAGCCCGGAAGGCGAGGAGTACCTGGGCGCCATGTGTGCGGCGGCGAATTTCGCTTGGTGCAATCGGCAATTGCTGATGTGGCAAGCTCGCGAGAGCTTCGAGGCGGTCTTCGGCAAGAACTGGGAACAATTGCAGATGAACTTGATCTACGACGTGGCGCACAATATCGCCAAGTTCGAGACCCACACGATCGACGGGCGCGAGCGCCGCGTATGCGTCCATCGCAAGGGTGCCACACGCGCCTTTCCCGCCAATCATCCGGAAACGCCAGAGGCTTATCAGGAAATCGGCCAACCGGTGATCATCCCCGGCGACATGGGTCGCGCCAGTTGGGTGTTGACCGGACAAGACGGCAGCATGGAGCAATCGTTCGGCACGTGCTGTCACGGTGCCGGCCGAAGGATGAGCCGCACAGCGGCCGTCAAGCACGCCAAGGGACGAAGGATCGATCAAGAGTTGGCACAGCAAGGCATTATCGCCCGCGCCCGGAGTCGCCGCGGTCTGGCCGAAGAGCAGCCCGACGCCTACAAGGACGTGAATGTCGTGGTGAACGTCGTCCACAAGGCGAACCTGGCATCGAAAGTCGCTCGGATGAGGCCCCTCGGTGTGGTGAAGGGATAAACTGGGGAAATGACCAATGACCAAGCACCAATGACCAATATGGGTTCATAGATGAGTGGCGCGGAACCATGAACCATAAGTGATAGCCAGTTGAGGCCCGATTGTCGGCAAACTGCGCAGGAATTGACATTTGTCAATTCCTGCTTCTATAATTCAGTGAGCTTGCTGGAACTATTGCCCCGTTGGTTGCTAGCTCATGGCTCCCTTGCGAGATTCAGAAATTCTTGGCGTCATTCGACACACGTTGGGGGAAGGCGTTCGATTCTCGGGCTATGTTACCTGGAAACCGCGCGCCGCGGAGTGGGTGCGGCAGAACGTTCCGAACCTGACACTCCAAGGAATGACGGAACGAATGTTGGAATACGTGGAGAACGGCGGCGAGGTCGATCAGGTGCGCGAGACGCGTGAAGAATGGCCTGATTTCAAATTCCATTATGATTTCCGAGTGCCCCTTGAGAGTCGGAGACTTTACATCGAAACGGTGCTTCTCAGCGACGATCCCCACGACCCTGAAGTCCAAGTCGTCAACGTTCATGATGTATGAGGTATGCGATGGACGAGGAAACCAAACGACAAAGAAAGCCGTTTCCGTGGCGTTGCTCGGCTTGTTCTAAGAAGGAGGTCGATTTGCGGACGGTGCCGTATCGCGTGAAAGTGAACCATGACGGTCGGCTGTATGAGTTGGAGATTCCGGAATTCGAGGTCCCACAGTGTCGAGCTTGTGGCGAGATGGTATTCGACACGCTGGCCGACGAGCAGACTAACCGTGCCCTGAGAGAACACTTGGGGCTCTTGACACCCGCTCAAATCCGAGCGGCGATCAAAACGCTCGGCATGCAACAAAAGGAGGTCGCTTCAGCCTTGGGAATCGCGGAAGCAACCTTATCACGCTGGCTGAGTGGGGGCCTGATTCAATCTCGGGCGATGGACAATATGCTGCGCGTGTACTTCGGAATACCCGCCGTTCGCCAAGTGTTGCAGGAAGTCAAACGTGACACTGCGGTTGGCTCCGTCGCGGTTCTTTGACCCCTGGCTCCTGGTTTCGGAGGCCGCTTTTCCGTTTCCGGGACAGACCGTTCCGCGCGGATCGCATTGGGCTGCCAGCATTGGTCATTGGTGCTTGGACATTGGTCATTGGGATTTGGTCATTGGGACTTGGTCATTGGTCATTTGCACGTATTGGTGCTTGGTCATTGGTCATTGGGATTTGGACATTGGTCATTTGCACGTATTGGGACTTGGACATTGGTCATTTCCCTTCCTGTTGGCGCACCGCCGGATTCGGGTAAACTTGCTACGATTCCCGGTTTCCTTTTCGTGTGCAAGAAGTCCTGCGCCAGAATGGAGGCACGCCGATGGCCACTAAGAAAAGCAGCCAACTGACCCTTCGGGACAAGCTTTCCCGTCTTACCTTCGATCAAGCCCGCAAGCTGCTGGGCGAAGAAGGCTCGAAGCTGATCGCGGAAGGCGGCAAGTACGAGATCGACATAGACCACCAGGTGCGACTCGACGACAAACGGTTCGAACTGCGGTTTTTTGATGGGCCGGGGACCATCGTCACCATCCGCCTCGAAGACAGTGCTCGGCGGCGGCTCCAGTGGCACTCGAACACATCGAACACGGCCTGCGAAAAGGTGGGGGCGGCGTTCTCGCTGATTCTGGAAGAGAAAATGTCACTGGGTCTGGCGGAACCGCCGGAAGAAGAATTGCCTCTGGAGTGCTTGAACGAAGAACAGCTTCTGCAGCGTGCCATTCGGGAACGGAAGGAGCGGGCTCGAACGGAGAAGATGAAGCTGCGATCCGTCGACCCTTCGAATCCGTGGACCGAGTACACCATCACCAGCGCCGAATCGGGCAAGACCTACCGTCTGATGCTGCGTGGTGACGGGCTCGGGCAGTCTTCGTGTTCCTGCCCGGATTTTCGTGCGAACCGGATCGGTACGTGCAAGCACATCATGCACGCCTTGGAGAAGGTGAAACGCCGCTTCCCGGCCGCGGTTAGGCACCGGCCGTACAAGTGCGAAAAATTGCTGCTGCACATGAACTATGGGCACGAGTTGTCGCTCGGGCTTGAGGTTCCTGATCGCGTATCTCCCGAGGTCGCAAGAATTGTGCGTCCGATCCGCGATCGGACGATCGACGACGTACACGAACTCGTCAAGATAATCGCTCGTTTGGAGAGGCTGGGCGCAGAGGTCACGATCACGCCGGACGCTGAAGAGTACATCCAACAGCAACTGTTTCAGGACCGGATCAAGGACCGCGTGGCCGAGATTCGCAAGGACCCGGCGAACCACCCGTTTCGTACGGAGTTACTGAAAGCCGACTTGTTGCCTTACCAACTGGACGGCATCGCGTTTGCCGTGGGGGCCGGCCGAGCGGTCTTGGCCGACGACATGGGTCTGGGAAAGACCATTCAGGGCGTCGGCGCGGCGGAACTGCTGGCTAGAGAGGCGGACATTCGCCGCGTCTTGGTGATCTGCCCGGCGTCGTTGAAATCACAGTGGCGCAACGAAATTCACCGCTTCAGCGACCGCGACTGCCAGTTGGTCGTGGGCGCCGCCGCCGATCGGGCCGAGCAGTACGACAACGATTGCTTCTTTACCGTCTGCAACTACGAACAGGTGCTGCGGGATATCCTCTCCATCGAGCGCGTGAAGTGGGATCTGATCATCCTGGATGAAGGCCAACGGATCAAGAATTGGGAAGCCAAGACCAGTGGCATCGTCAAGAGCCTCCGGTCCCCGTTCGCCCTGGTTCTATCCGGCACACCACTGGAGAATCGCCTGGACGAGCTGTATTCCGTGGTCCAATTCATCGACGATCGGCGTTTGGCACCGGCCTTCCGCTTCTTTAACCGGCACCGAGTTGTCGACGAAAACGGCAAGGTCCTCGGCTACAAGAACTTGGACCATTTGCGAGAGAATCTAAAACCAATTCTGTTACGGCGCACGCGCGGTCAAGTCATGAAGCAGTTGCCGCCGCGAACCACCGAAGTCGTCCGCATCCCGCCGACCGACGAGCAATTGGAAGTACACGCGGCCCACTCGCTAATCGTGCAGACCATCATCAACAAGAAGTACCTGACGGAAATGGACATCCTGCGCCTGCAAAAGGCGCTGTTGATGTGCCGTATGGTGGCCAACTCGACGTTCCTGATCACCAAGCAGCAGCCGGCCTACTCCAGCAAACTGGATCGACTGAGCGAACTGTTCGACCAACTGTTCCAGGAGGAAGATCGCAAAGCCGTTTTGTTCTCGGAATGGACGACCATGTTGAACCTGATCGAACCGCTGGCCGAGCAGCGTGAAGTCGATTTTGTTCGGCTCGACGGATCGGTGCCGCAGAAGAAGCGGCAACAGCTTGTCCACCAATTCCAAAACGATCCCGAGTGCAAGTTGTTCATCACGACGAATGCCGGTTCGACAGGCCTGAACCTGCAGGCGGCGAATACGATCGTAAACGTCGATCTTCCCTGGAATCCCGCGGTGCTGGAACAACGAATCGCCCGAGCGCATCGCATGGGCCAGCGGCGGCCGGTGCAGGTATTCGTGCTGGTGACGGAGGACACGATCGAGGATCGGTTGCTGGCCACGTTGTCCGCCAAGCACGAATTAGCGTTGGCGGCTTTAGATGTCAATTCCGACGTCGACAGAGTGGACTTGGCCAGCGGCATGGAGGAACTAAAGCGGCGTCTGGAAGTGCTGCTGGGCGCCAAACCCGAAGCGGCCGTAGACGAATCGGTCAAAGCCGAGCGGGAACGCGAGGCCCAATTGATTGCCCGGCGCGAACGCGTGGCGGCTGCCGGTGGTGAATTGTTGGGCGCGGCGTTCGGCTTTCTTGGCGAACTGATGGCCGAGCACCAAGAGACCGACGCATCGAAACAACTGGCCGTCAATTTGAAAAGCCGCTTGACCGAATGCGTCAACCAGGACGAGACGGGCAAGCAGCAACTGACCGTCACGCTACCGGACAAGGCCGCCCTGGACAATCTAGCGAGTTCACTGGCCCGGCTGCTGGCTGCGGGCCAGAGTGGTCCAGGTTAACGCCATTCCCGGATGCGTTCGACGATCCGGATTGCCGCCCCGTTCTGCCGCCTTGGCCGAGTACTCGCCGCGGGCGGCGTACCCGTTCGACCAGATCGAATACCTGCGAATTCGTGGCCCTATACCGGCCGCATCGCGCGGGCCAGTCGGTGCCGAACACAGCGGAACTCGCCCGAATCGACGGAGGATATATCCTGAAAGCCGACGTATCGGACGGCACGGTCGCCGAAACGGTGAACGTTGCCACGTTCGCCAACTGAATCCCGCAATGGAAGAAATGGGTAGGGCGGATTGGCAATCCGTCCTACAAAGAAGTGGTTGCAGGGCTGGGGCGAAGGGCACTGGCACCAAACGGTGGATCCGAGGTTTCGCGCACGCTTCAACGTTTTGCAGTAACCCGAAGCGTAAGCGAGCGAAGACGCCCTATTCCTCGCTTACGCTTCGGGTTACTGTGAAATCCCATTCTGCAGGCCAAACACCCTGCCTACCATCTGGTACGTAGTGTCGCCTTCATGCGGTTCCGGCATGAATTGGGGCGAAGGACCGTTCGCTGCCTCTGTAACACCTGCTTGAGTTCGTCTTTACCGTATGGGAGAATCCACGGAGTCATCCGGAGCGCACGTATCGAGATGTCGTACTCGCGCCGGGTCCGGATCGAGGTCGTCCTCCCGACGCGCGACTTGCGGTTGTCAGAACTTGGGCCGGGTAGCGTCCACGGGACACCAACCTGCTTCGCGAGGCGCTGGCTACGGCGAAACCATCGGGCTTGGGCATGGCAGAACGATTAAATGAACGAGTGGCCCAGAGTAGTCTGCCGGAGGATGTTTTCGTCGAACTTTTCTCGCAAGTCTTCGGCTTGGAAAAGGTCCAGCTTCTATCTTACGACCATCCGGTAGAAGACATCTACGGCACGAGTCGATATATCGACTATGCACTCAAGACGCCTGACACCAATGTTGCCTTCGAGATTGACGGGCTGACGTGGCATCATCCCGAAGCAATCACGGTCGCAAAGTTTGAGGACGACCTGCTTCGCCAGAACAGCTTGATTCACCAAGGCTGGCGCGTGTTTCGCTGGACGGATCGCGAATTGATGTCGGAGCCGGAACGGGTCAAGGAACAACTGGCGCTTTTCCTGGAGAGTGTTTCTGACCTTGTCTCGTTTGAAGACTTCCTTCCCAAACAGCGCGGCGAAGCCATCGAACTGCGCCCACACCAAGAGGAGGCGCTCGAATCGTTCGAGCGCATGCGGGCGGAAGGAAAGACGATCGCGTTGCTGACGCATGCGCAGGGGGCGGGCAAGACGGTTGCTGCGATTAGCGATGCGAAGCGGATCGGCGGGCGCACTCTGTTTTTGGCACATCGGCGCGAACTCGTGTTGCAAGCGTACGATACGTTTCGCGACATTTGGCTTGAAGAAACGGTCGGTCTTTTCATGGGAGACGTGCGAGACCACGACGCGCATAACATTGTCGGCTCAATACAGAGTCTTGCCGGCCGGCTCAAAGAGTTTGATGCCAACACGTTTGAGTATCTTGTCGTTGACGAAGCGCACCACGCGGCCGCCTCGTCGTATCGCAGACTCCTCGGCTATTTCCGGCCCAAGTTTGTGCTCGGGCTGACGGCCACACCGGATCGTGCGGATGGTCAGTCGATCCTCGAACTCTTTCAGGAGTGCGCGCATCGGCTGGATTTGAAGACTGCCATCGAAATGGGCGAACTCGTCCCGATTCGCTGCGTGCGAGTCAAGACAAACGTAGACTTGACGCGAGTGCGTTTCAATCAAATCCAATACAACCGCAAAGACATTGAAGAGCGAATTCTCATCCCGCCGCGCGACAAGCTGATTGTCAAGACGTACCTGCATCACGTGCGTGGGCGCCGCGCCGTCGTGTTCTGTGTGAACATTCGACATGGCGAGGATGTCGCCGAACTGTTTCGCCGCGAGGGAGTCGCCGCGCGATCGGTGTCGGGCCGCATGCCGCGCCGCGACCGCGAAAAGTACCTGCAAGATTTTCGCGCCGGGCAACTCCAGGTGCTGTGCGCCTGCGACATACTCAATGAAGGGTGGGACTGCCCTGAAGTCGAAGTCCTGATGATGGCTCGCCCGACCCTATCCAAAGTAATCTACCTTCAGCAACTCGGTCGCGGTACTCGAAAAGCGCCGGGCAAGGAGTCCTTAGTCGTCTTCGATTTCGTAGATAACGCAACGCGTTACAATCAGTCATTGAACTTGCACCGAGTCCTCGGCGTCTCCAAGTATCGAGCTGGCGGCTTGCTCGTTGCGCCGGAAGATCAAATGCATGACGAGGAAATGCGGCTAGTCAAGGGTGAGAAACCGACTACCGTTTTGGATATCGGCGTTTGGGCTCGCGACTATGAAGAGATCGACCTGTTCAACTGGCAGGAAGCCGTGGCAGGCATGATTTCTGTGTCGGAACTTGAAGTCGAGTTATCGACGTCGCAAGGGTTCATCCGTCGTGCCGTCGAGCGTGGCATTCTCGAAACCGACCACACGCTAACTCTGGGTGATCGGACGTATCACTATTTTGCCGAAGAACGCGTCGAAGACGTTTGCGAAAAACTGGGCATCGAGAAAATCGGCACGCACAACATCAAACAGCGGTTCATTGCGTTCGTGCAAAAAATGGACATGGCCGCGTCGTATAAGCCCGTGATGCTGACGGCGATGTTGGACGCACTGAATGATCGCGGCCGGGCGCGGATGGCCGATGTCACCGCAAAGTTTCGCGAGTTCTATGAATCCCGCAAGCAGGCTGGTCTGGTTGTTGAACGTGAATCGGCAAGCATGTCGCGCGTTGATCAACTGGAGGATGCCGAAGTCCAGCAAGTCATGCTGCGAATGCCGTTCGAGAAGTTTGAGCGACGCAAGTTCCTCGAATATGACCATCGCGACTTGGCATTTATTCGCTTCGCCCCCGATCTCTGGCGGCAACTAAAGTCGGACGATTTGACGGAATTACGCGAGATCTGCAAGCAAAGCATCGCGAGGTACTATGAGCCACTTGAATGACCCATGCCCGTTTTGCGACGTGTCGGATCGAGCGATCCTCGGCCAAAGCGAACATGCGTTCGCCATGCACGACGCCTTTCCCGTTTCGCAAGGCCATACGCTGGTTATACCGCGCTGCCACGTTGCGGACTTGTTCGATCTTCCTGAATGTGAGCTTGTCGAGGTCTTTGCCTTGGTCGGTCGAATGAAGAACGAGTTGCTCGCCGAGTTTTCGCCGGCCGGTTTCAACATCGGAATCAACATCGGGCGAGACGCCGGACAAACCGTGAAGCATGCCCACGTCCACATCATCCCACGTTACCCAAGCGACGTCGCCGATCCGACCGGCGGCGTTCGTAACGTCATACCGGGCAAAGGCCCATATACGCGGACAATAGAGTAGGCGGGCTATTGCAGGAATCACTCAAGCGACGCATCGATACCTGTCGTGACGGGCCAGGAGCATGGGAGTCGCGCCGGACGCGTCAACTCCGTCAGGCGGAGGGCCACCGTGCTGGTCGATGACGACGCCGGTACGCGCTACTCGGACGGCAGGCGATACGCCAAATTCTACGTTCCCGTCGAAACGCTCAAGCCGCTCCAACAACCAGAGCGCGGCTGAAGGCAAACTCACGCGGAGTCAGGGAACTCCGCGACCTTGCATCTTGCTCGCAGCCCGAGAGCAGGATAACCTGAAACAAAAAGACATCGACATGACGTACCGGCGCCTCGGGTGGGATGCGAGGCCGGTCGATCTGGACAAACGCCAATGCCCTGGACAGCCAACATCACGGGGGACATGACGTTGTCTATCCTTGACGAGGATGGATTCAAGGTGCTCGGAGTGGACATGCTCCGGATGAAGACCATGCAAGCGGGTGACGGAGGCGAATTGCTTGCTCGTACACTCAACGATCTCGGGCTGCTTGCCCAAGCGGCAGACGCTGCAGATGCGAAAAAACTGGTACTCGAGGACGCCTCGGCCGGTTTGTCGCCCTTGCCGTGGCAGATCGAATTCCAGAAACGACTGCGACGTGTGCGCGTCCGAGATGCAAACGATCGCCTCGTGGGAGAACGCACATTTCCAAAAGGCGCCGGTCGAGAAACACTGGCAAGCATTGCTCGAACAATCATGGAGGCCGTGAAGAAAGTAAACGTGAGCGGCCTTGGATGACTTTTCTGGACAGCATCCCGGTGACTGGCTAATACGAGGCCGCAATGGAGAGGTTGCCCGCGAATGACGCGAATCAGCGCGAATGGATGGAGATACGGGTGGCTCCGCTGAACAGAAGTGTCATCCCCGTGGACGCGCAAGACTGCAACTCGAATATTCGCGATGATTCGCGTCATTCGCGGGCGGTTTTCTTCCGCCGACTGGCTGCGAACCGCCAGCGTCTTGGTGCTAGCTCTTGGCATTCTGGCCGTTGTCGTTGACGGCAAGCCAGGACTGGAGATCCGCAAGCGAGCGAAAGTCGAGCAGTGCCTCGCCAAGCGTGGCCAGTTGCTCGATCGGCAAGCGGTGGATCTGCTGCTGGACTTCCTCGGGAAGCGGCCCACAAAGCTTCGTAAGCTGCTTCAATAAGACCGTCGCGCCACCTTCGGCTTTGCCTTCGGCTTTGGCAAGTCGTTCCACGGAGGTTACGTAGGGCATCTGCAAACTCTCCTCAAGTTGGTCGAGTTCTTGTTTGAATCGTTCGGTCAGGTCTTCGCGCAGGTGCATCATCCAGTCGATCAGCCGGAACAACTCTCGCACCTGCTCTCCATTATATCCCATCTTGTAAAGATTTCGTACCAGTTGCCATTTGGCCCGGTAGCGGCCTTCGGGGTCGCTGGCCGTTCGGAGAGCGTCGATCTGGGCACGAGCAATCTGAACCGGCAGTGAATCATCGTCCTGCCAGTCCGAACGCAGCCGGTCGATCAGCTTGCAAAGCGGGAAGCGCGTCCGACTTTCGAAATCGGCCATCCGAAACACGTCTTCGCTGGGGAGCCAGCCTTCGCGCAGGTCGGCCAGGACGGCCAGCGTCACCACGCGCTGTTTGAAAATCCAAAACAGGCCGCTATTGTAGAGAGCCAGCCGCTCGGCAAAAGTCTTCTTCGTAGAACGTCTGAATCTCCAAATGCAGTAGAATCCATTGCTCGCCTCCGGTTCGCAGCCGCACTTTGACCAGCACGTCCACCGTGCGATTGCGCTGGCCGGTCTGACCAAGAATCTGGCTCAGCTCCTTGTCAGACCACTCTGGCGGGTGTTGCCAGTCGATGGCGGCCGCGGCGGCCGGAAAGTATTTTCCCAGGATCTCCCGGAAGTGGCACCGCAGGGCCTCTTTCCAGGCCCCGTCGTAGTCGCTGTCGTGTGCCGGCGTCTGACGCTGCGATTCTTCGGTCATCGAGGCGGTTCCTCATTGGGCGCCGTCAAGAAACACGCCGCTCGCTTGCGGGGCGGATGCCGATTCCGTCTCAAAACACGGCAAGAAGCGACGGATTTGGAAATCCATCCTACTATAACAGCTCAGCCTGTCTTTTCACACTTTCTTGCTCGCGGCCGCCCCAGCGGACACCAGGCGGTGGCCGCGTAGTGCGAGTCCTCGCTCGCGCAAACGCAGATCGAGTTTGGATCGCCGGTCGATGGCGGCGGGATCGGCAAGTAATCCGCGTTTTTCCTCTTGCCGCGTGAGCTGGGCAAATTTTTCTCGCGATGGATGCTCGGCATGCAAGTACTCTTCCTTACGAAACAACAGCGGGGGATCTTCCCAGTCGGAATAGTCGAAGTAGTCGATTGCTAACGCGGGTAACGTGACCTTGACTCGGAGTCGCAGGGCGGGGTGTGGCTTCTTCTCGAAGTCGGGATAAGCGATATAGCTTACTTTGCCGGAGAAGCGGTGGAGCTTGATCAGATTCGCCTCGTCGATGTCACCAACCAGCGCGCGGGCACAGCCCTCGTAAATCCGCAGCATTGGTGGGAGATAGTCCAGAGCACTGCGATGCACGATCAACGCATTGTCGACCAGCTTCCCAACATCGGCTCGCTGGCATGCCGTGTCGATAGCCGCTGGATCGCCGGCCCGAAACAATAGCACGTCGGCCCGGGCACAAGCCGTCCGGTAGCTGCCCAGGAATGCCTTGATGTCGCGTTGGTTCGAAGGTGGTAGCTGCGACAGCTTCGGCCGACGTCCGAAGCGCGCGAGCGCCAGGTAGACCAGCAAGTCTTCCGCACGCCGCTCGGCGATCTCCTCCCAGGGCTGCTCGTCGGTCACTCGCCGAATCAAAGCAAAGGCTTTCTTGAGCGAGCCAAATCGTTCGATCGTCACGGCCGATTCGGAGAATTCCTCCGGGCCCGGCAATCGCCCCAGTCGGGTAAGCGCCTCCATCATTGGTTCTAACACGTCGCGATTCTCTTCGAACCGAAGTTCGGAGATTCGCTTGCGGGGGACCGCGATCCGGCGGTGATACCGAGTCGCCAGGAACTGTTGCTTCGTCGACTCGTCCTTGAAGACGTAGAACACACCAGGCGCCGCGGGTATGGCATCGGTGCCAAGTTCCGCCTCCAGGTAGCCTCGCAGTTCGTGTTGCGTGTAGTACTTCTGAAATGTGCCCCGCGAAGTCAAGACGCCGTCGGCGTATTCCGAGTGCTCTTCGGATGCCGCAAACTTGACTTGAGCCGATACGACCAGCAGTTTTTCGCACAGCGTCCATGCTGATCGAAGGACACCAGATCGCTCGTCAACGTTCTCAACTACGTTGATCACGTAACCGAGATTCACCACATCGGCCGGCGAAAAAGGGGACAGGTCCACTTTGTGCGCAGCACCCTCCGGGCCGTTCCGGCAAATTGGACCTGTCCCCTTTTTCGCGGACCGAAACACGGGATCCCAGCCATCGCAGTCGATTCCCATGTCGTGGAGCAGTTGGATGTCCTGACCGTGTCCACATCCGTAGTCGAAGACGGTGGTCTCGTCGCGAACCAGGCCGTCGCGCAAGAGGCATTTGATGGGCAACGAAAAACTGGGCCGTCGAATCGCTGTCTTGTGTCGAGCGATGCGTTTTGTTTTCGAAGCCACGGTGCTCCCACTCGCTCGGCCGTGGCAGACACGCCGCCCCCGAGGCCGAATCCTGCTCCATCGCCCAACTGGTGAATCGCCGCATTCGGTGTCATTCAGCCGGGGGACGATGAACTCGTCCCAATAGCTCTTTCTCCCGATTCGGCGACGATCGATCCCTTCAAGCCGCATCCATGCGAGTGACCGCTGCCGGCTCGCCTCGACATCGAAACCTCCATAGTCTTCGGCGACAAACAGCCATTTGTGATGATAGATTTCCGGATCGCGTGGTTGTCGCCGAATTCGAACGTTCCCTCTTGCGTCGACGGTCACGATGTCGCCTACGGTCGGCTCGGGTGCAGTGTCGAAGTCCATGCACTGAACGAACGAGACGGCCTCGGTACGGTAGTTGTACTTGACGATCTGATAGTCAAAGTCGTCCGGGACCTTGACTTTCGCGGCGATAAGCATACGTCCGAGTTTGTCTTCGTAGCTGCGATGCAAATAGACGGCCCCACCGATATGTTTGCCAACACCAAACTTGGAACACCTTTTTGGCAGTCTTTGCGCAGCTTTGGTCATCGCAGGTATCTAATCGTGTTTGACGCGAACGGACCGACCGGTGTGCCACACTCACTATACCACAACGTGACGCTACGGGTACAACGGGACAGTTGTGACTTGCCGTCTCGGAAACAGGGACATGACCGATGACTTGGCGAATTGCGCGCTTGTAGCTGGATTTGCAAGAATTCAGGCCGTGAAGCTAAATCCGCCTGAATTCTTGCGAATCCAGCTACGACTTGTGCCTCGGAGAATCGAGATCCTGCAAACGCGTTCTTGCACCCGAATCGGAGGCATCCGACGTTGAGTCCCGCGAGACCGTGGGATAGAATGATAACCAGTGGTGAACGCCGGGAAGAACCGCCTGAAGGCGGCATTACGAACGGTCAACTACCCGATCGATGCGTAGGCTCCTCTGGCCGCCGTCGCCTCCCGTTACGAGGGCAACCATGACAGCCGTGACTTCTCTACCGGCACAAGAGGTCGGCACGTTGGCAGATCTCCTGGAGCAGCTTGGGAACGTTCCTCTGAACCGCATCCGCGTCGATCCGCCTCCCGGCACGGCGACCGAGGAGCACGTGATCCGAGCGGAAGGGCATACCGGGCGTTGTTGCGAATTGATTGACGGTGTTCTAGTGGAGAAGACCATGGGCTATCTGGAATCCCTTTTGGCCGGCGCGATCCTTGAAGCCTTGCGGCAGTTCGCACGAACTCGGAATCTGGGGATCGTCTTGGGAGCGGATGGCACACTGAGGATCCTACCCCGACAAGTTCGCATCCCCGACGTCTGTTTCATTCGCTGGGACCGGTTCCCAGGCGGCAAATTGCCTCAGGTTCCGATCCCGTCCATCGCGCCGGACTTGGCCGTCGAAGTACTCTCGTCGGGCAACACGGAAGCGGAGATGGAGCGGAAGTTGCGCGAATATTTTGAAGCCGGCACCGAATTGGTTTGGTACGTGGATCCTGCTTCCCGGTCGGTGACCGTGTACACTGCGCCCAACCAAAGCACGGTCCTCGATGCTGATGCAACACTTACCGGCGGCGACGTGCTGCCGGGTTTTACGTTGTCACTTCGTGACCTGTTCGCCGAAACTGGCGAGGCCACTTGAGTCGCGATGTAGTGCCGCAGTTGCATTTTGTTCATAGACCCACGAACGTACACATAATACGAGGAGGATCATCACAATGGCAGGCCGAGCATCGAACGCAGAAAGCAGTTCCGCGTCAACACGACGGCGTTTCTTGAAACGAGTCGGACAAGGCGCCGTCACCGGCGGTGTGGCGTCGTCGCTGCTGGGACAAGGGGGTCTGACGGCGAAGGAACCAAGCCAAGGGAAGGTTGCCCACCGGACGCTCGGCAAGACCGGCCTGGACGTTTCCGAGATCGGTTTCGGAGGTCATAGCTGGGCTTACAAGAAGGTTCCGACCCGCGAAGGCGGCTACCGCAAAGTGAACATCGACGAGGCGGTGGAGATGATCAGCGCCGGGATGGACATGGGCGTCAATTTCTTCGATTCCTGCACACCGTTGGACGAGTCTTCGACGCCCGGCGAGGCGCTCAAGCGGCTGAAAGCGCGGGACCGGGCGATTGTCAGCATCCGCGTTTCGCACAAGTGTAAAGGCGTGGAGAACGACAAACAGGAAATCTACAAGTGGACCGAAGAGCGGTTGAAGCTGTGGCAGACCGACTACGTCGACTTGTGCTTGCTGTGCAATACCGAGAACGACACGCCGCAATCCGGTTACTGGGACATGTCCTATTCCATGGAGGCATTGGACAAGCTGAAGCAGCAGGGCAAGATCCGTTTCACGGGTTTCGGCTGTCACTTCACCCCCGAACTGTTCCTGCAGGCCATCGACAAATACGGCGATTACTTCGATATCGTCTCGATACCGTACAACGTCCGTCACCGCGCCGCCGAGACGGTTTTGCCGGCAGCCAAGAAGAAACAGATGGGGGTGATTACCATCAAGCCCTTTGCCCGCGGTTCGCTCTTGAAGAAGAAGGATCTGGAAGGTGACGACGCCGGTCTGCCGCGGGACATGGTCTCATTCGTCCTGGAAAACAAACAGGTCGACATTTGCACCTGTGGCGTACACACCATTGATCAGGTCAAGGAGAACTTCAGCGCATCCTGGACAAAGCTGACACCCGCAGCCCGCGACCGCCTGCAGATCGCTGCCGCGACTTCGTGTGGAGGCCACAGGTGGCTTGAGGAGGGCTGGCTGTATGCCTAGGCGGACGATGTGGCATGTGACGCTGGTTAGCGCGGTTGCACTCACGTTCTGCTCGTGCCAGCCAAATCAGGTCATGACCGGCGGCGAGATGTTGCAGTTTATGGCATCGACGTCGACTGCCTCGCAGGACGCCAAATCGGGCGAGTCCAAGAAAGAAACTGCGAAGGGCAAGCCGAAGGAAGGCAAGACGAGCAAGAAGGCCAAGCCCCGTTTGCCACGGAAGTACCCGCTGCAGCCAAACCCGCTTGCCGGCTGCTCGCTGTGCCACGTCGACGTGGAAGACGAATACGTCGGTACCAAGCACTTCAAGGAAAGCGTTGGGTGCAAGACATGCCACGGTCCCAGCAAGGGCCACTTGGCGGACGAGAACAATGAAGTGAAGCCCGACGAGATGTTCGCTCGCAAGGACGTCGACCGACTGTGCGCCGAATGCCACGAGTGCGATCGGCCGGAACCGAACAAGACGCCGAAGGGGAAAGACCAGAAACCTCTGGTGTGCATCGACTGCCACGGCCACCATGATCAGAAGCTCGCCGGGAAGACCGAAACGCCGAAGAAGAAGCCCCCAACAAAGTCTTCGTAGGGTGGGCCAAGTCTTCGCGGGCCCACCACTCGGTACTCAGTACTCAGCCCGGTGGGCCCGCGAAGACTTGGCCCACCCTACACGAACGCGGCCGCAATCGCGTTAGGAGATGAGCCAGAGGAAAATGGCAATCAACGCGGCCACGGCAGCCCAGCCGGCTAAGAAGCCGGCCACGAGTTGTCCCGATGGCACGTTGACCTCCAGCGACTTGAACGGCAACATCTTTCTGCGCGGCAGGGTCACCGCTTCCTTGGGAATGGTGCAAGGTTGGTCTACCGTTTCGCCTGGGACCACCGGCGTGCGGATCAGGCTGTAGTACCGCTCAAGCTTGGCCGGATCGACCGGCTTGGTGATCAGGGAGAATATCATGCCCAGCGCCAGCCCTGTTGACAGGTAGAAGATCATTTGCCATGGCAGGTACACCGACACTTCACGGCATCTGGTAATGTCGTGTATGAAAGTCTCCTCAAGCAACGCGGCGTTGACGTTGAACAATGCTTCGCCGGCGTTGTCCTTTTCAGCCTGCTTCACCGTGCCATGCATCGTGACCACTTCGGCGAATCGGTCCTTGGTGTAAATCGGGGGACCGGCGGCGATGCGGTTCAGTTCGGCGGCCAATGTCCGACCGCGTTCATCTTCGCCGCTTTCAGGATTGCGGATCAGCAAGCGCGTCTCCTCTGACAGTTGGTCACGGACGAAAACCTGCGCCGCGTTGGCCGGTTTGTCGAGCCGGGCGATCAACCGGTCCGGTCGGCCGATATCGCCGGGCTCGAACATCCAGTAAGGTTGGATAACGCCGATGAACGAATCGTCGAGCAACCGCCGTTTGCGTTTCTCCAGCGCGTCGTCCTCCAGCCGGCGCAATTCCTTTTCGCCCGTGTCGGCATTCGTGCGGTATAACAGCTCTCGCGTGCCTTCGCTCAGCACCACACCAGCGAAACGATCCTCATCCCACAAGAAAGTCTCGGACTCGTATGCGGCATCTTCGCCGTCATCTTGCTCTGTGCTCTGCGATGAAAGGCTGCAAGCCTTTTCGTTTTTGCCTGTGATTAGACTGTTCAAGTCCTTCACAATCTCGTCGACCAGCGCGGCAGGCGGTGTCGATTGGCTATCCCAGGAGTCCAATCGTCCGTTCGTCTTGTCGGCGAGGACCGCATTCAGGTAACGGTCCACCGGCTCGCTCGGGCTCTTCAGTCGCGTGGCCAGCGTCTTGGCATCAACGATTTGATCGGTGGTCAGAAGCGGCGATCGCGTTTGCTCCTTGATGAACACGAAACGCGCCGCTTTCGCCTTGGGTAATTCGCTCGCCAGTTCGATCGCGGCTGGTTGAGTCGTCGCAAACATCACGGCGAATGCTCCTAACGTCGCGGCCCACGCGCCGGCGGATGTCATCCGCCGCCAGAACAGACCCAGCCAGAAGGCGATGCCGAGCATGGATGCGATCTTCCAGAATATTTCCAAGCCTTCCACGACGCCCTCGAGGCAATAGGCAAAAGTCACGCCGGATGCCACAACAACGAGGGACGACAGGCGCGCGGCCCATAGGTAATGCCGCTTCGACTCGTTTGGGAAAAGCGGCTTGTACACGTTCTCGGTAAACAGGCCGGCCGTGCTGATCATGAACGCATCGCACGAGCTCATCACCGAGGCCAGCAGGCCGGCCAGAAAGAGTCCTAATAGCCCAGGTAGAATATCCGGCAAGAACCGCCGGGCGACTTCGCCAAAGACATTGTCGGGATTCAGGTCGGTTACGCCTTGCTGGACGAAGTAGGCGACAGCCGCCACTCCGGTCAGTGTCCATGCGATCGTACAAATGCGTTTGAGGAAATTGCCGCACATCCAGCCAACTTGGCCGTCCAGTTCCGTGCGTCCAGCGGCACAGTTGGCCATGGTATGAGGCTGGGTGACGATGCCCACCAACCCGTTGAGGGCGATGACCAGCACATAGAACGCGGTGATCTCGGCGGGCGCCACGATCGATAGCATATCATCGGGTACCTGCTCGCGCATTCCTGTCAAACCTCCGACGGCGTTCAGCAGGAACGGCAGCAGGAGGAACGAGAAGACGATCGTCAGCACACCTTGGATGAAGTCCGTCAGCACGGCAGCATGCAGACCGCCCGCCATGCCATAGCCAACAAACAGGACCGTCATGATCCCAATGGCCCAGTTCGCATTCACTCCGTCCGTGCTGGCCTCGATCACTGCCGCCGACCCCTTGAGCATCACGCCGATGTTGACGGTGTACTGCATTAGCCCCACCAGGGCGAACAACATCGCCACCGAGCGGTTGTAGCGCAGCTCGAACACATCGGCCGTGGTCAACGCCCGAAACCGTCGCATCATCGGCGCGATGACCCAGTAGAACGGCGTGCAGAACAACCACAGCCACTGGTACCAGATTCCCGAGGCACCGTTGGTGTAGCTCTTCGACGCAACGCTGACCGCCTGGTCCGAGTGGGTACCGGTGCCGAAGCCGAAGAAGATCATCATCAGCTTGCCGAACCGCCGCGGCATGACGAAGTCCGCCATGTCTTTCACAGTTCGAGCTGTCCAGATGCCCAAAACGACAACAACGACAAAGTAAGCAGCGATGGCCAACAGGTCGGCCGGATGCAGTCCCAGCATGCTTGCACCTCAATTCAGACACGGAAGTTGAGGCTGCATCATACCCGGCAGCATGCGGCTCGGCCAGCCAAAACGCTATTTTGGTCGCAAACTGCGCAGGCGATGCCGGGCTAGTTTGGGAACGGGGTATAGATTGGGCGGAAACCCGGAAGCTCAGCCGTCTCGGGGGGCATCCCGGTCGGCTTTTTCGCCATCCTTGGGCTTGTCCCTCGCGGGTGCATCGCCGTCGCGGGGTGCGTCGCGCCGGGGCGGCTGATCTGTCTCGCGCGGTGCGTCGGTTCGACGTCGGTCACCGTCGCGCGGTGCATCGGTTCGACGTCGGTCACCGTCGCGCGGTGCATCGGTTCGCGGTCGATCGCCGTCGCGCGGCGCGTCACGACCTGCGGCCCGATCACCATCGCGAGGTGCATCGGTACGGCGCGCGTCCCCTTCTCGTCGTTGACCTCGTGCCGCGGTCACGAACTCCTCCAACGACCAACTGCCATCCCGGTTTCTATCGCCCTGGGCGAAAACCTGTTGCCAGCGGGCCTTCACTTCCGGATCCCGAGTACCTTCTCGCAGAGCGAGGAACTCTTCGAGTACGACCTTCTTGTCGCCGTTTCGGTCGTACTTTTCGAACATCTTCGTCTGCGTCGCTATCACGTCACGTCCGCTTCGAACTCGATCGCCATCGCGTGGTGCGTCAGTCCGCGATCGATCACCGTCGCGCGGGGCGTCGGTTCGCCGTCGGTCGCCGTCTCTTCTGACACCCTCACGACCGCCGCGCATCTGGCCAAGTTCTCGACGCAGTTGTGCCACCTCCTGTTGCAGTTGCGTAATCATGCCATAAAGCGACGCTTCGCGATCGGTTTGCGGCCGGAAGCCACGCATCGTCTCGCCTTCTCGTCGGGAACGCGCCTCGGGCGAATCGCCTCGCTCGCGATCCCCTTCACGACGAGTACGCGCTTCAGGGGATTCGCGTCCCTCTCGATCGCCTTCACGGCGGGCGCGTGCTTCGGGTGACTCTCTCCCTTCTCGATCGCCTTCACGGCGCGCGCGTGCTTCAGGTGACTCCCTGCCTACTCGATCACCTTCCCGGCGGGCGCGCGCTTCGGGTGACTCTCGGTCACCCTCGCGTTCCCCTTCGCGAGCCCCACGTTCGTCGTCACCAGCCAGCGCTGGCGAGGTTCCACTCGGCAGCAAGCTTGCCGACGCGGCCCAGATCACCAGCGGCAGGAGCAACGCGATCAGCCCCACGGGCCACCAACGGCCGTTTTCGCGGCGGATGCCGGAGCCGAGGACATTACGGACACGAGCTAACAGATTCATCTTCTTTTCTCCCAGGAATGAGGCGGCCAAGGCTGGCTGCGGCAAACGTGCGTGCAGCCGGGCCGCCAGGTTCAAAGCGTTCGCATACTCGATTCGCCCGCCCGTGGTGGCGAGCGCCAATTCGTCACAACACATCTCCCGCTCCAGTCCCACCCGGCGCGAGATCCACCACACGGCCGGGTGATAGAACAACAGCGTCTCGAGGACGCGTTGGTACAGATTCACCCATAAGTCCCAGCGACGCATGTGAGCTAACTCGAGAGCGACGATCGCTTCGAGTGCCTGGGGCGGCAATTCTGCCAACCAAGCCAGTGGCAACAAAACGATGGGACGCCAGAAGCCGACCGCCGTCGCCTCGCGTACTCGGTCGGACAGGTACACGCGAGCACCGCCCGACAGCCCCAACCGCCGGCCGAGTTGTTCGATTCGACAAGCCAGATCCGCGGGGATTGTCTTTCGGTTGCCGCGCATCCACAGCGTGTTCGCGTAGCCGCCGGCGAAGCGGATGCCAAGCACAAACACGCCCACCAGCCAAACGCCCAGCGCGTACGGCTGCACGCGGCGAATGATACTCCCGAGATCAACAAACTGCTGTGACCCCATGGCTGTGGTGGACGTAATCTCGGAAGTGGGGACAGTAGCCTCTGGATGGGGAACGGTCGTCGCCGAGTTCCCGGCAGCATGGCGCGGTGCAGGATGACTGGAATCGGAAAAAGCAACACCGTCAACCGCGCGTTCTGAAGATACGTCGGGGCTGATGTGTCCATCCACTAGCGAAAACGTAACGATCGGACAGAGTCCCATCGCAATCAAGGCCGCAAGCGACAGAGCATAGCGAGTCCGCGCCGCCCGCACGCGACACAGCGCCAAGATCATCTGCAGGGCGACGGCCACGAAGACTCCCTGCCAGATGAAATGCAGAAGCGTCAACGTCAGCCGTTGACCAATCGGATGCGAGAGTGATTCCAGCATCAAG
>JACKQG010001417.1_pt1 | contig 33315 bp, 25 predicted proteins | sample 8237621 | NCBI WGS metagenome assembly JACKQG01 (sample SAMN15677084, study PRJNA649215) | marine metagenome | biome: marine; feature: Black Sea; material: saline water; isolation source: suspended particulate matter (SPM) from the Black Sea western gyre | collected 2013-06-09/2013-06-10 | depth...
TTTCCCAAAACCGGAAGAAATACAGGAAAGTCCGGCACAGTAATTAATTTGGATATATGAGATAAGGTCGTATAAAATCAGATTATTGAATTATTAATCCGGAAGATATTTCATTTATTAATTATGTTTAACTTTGTTTTGATTATTTAGATATTCCATCAATGAATCTGGACGAAAAAAAAATAAAACTGATCAAGGATTATTTCAAAAAAAAGCCAGTCTTAAATGCTTTTCTTTTTGGTTCTGTTGTTAGGAATCAGGCAAATAAAGACAGTGATATTGATATTCTCATCGAACTCGATTATTCCGAACCCATCGGATTGGAATTTGTACAAATGCAATTGGATCTTCAGGATTTACTTAATAAAAAAGTTGACCTTGTTTCAGTCAATGGTCTTTCTGCACATATTCGTCCATATATTGAAAAAGAAAAGATTTTGATTTATGCACGATAAACCTGGTGATAGGGCAAGAATGCTACATATTATTGACGCCATCCAGGAGATTGAGTTTTATAATAGTAATGCCAATTTCGAAAAATTTAAAAAGACTTCGATTATCAGGTTTGCATCAATTAAGCAACTTGAAATTATTGGTGAGGCTACAAATCGTATCTCCGATGAAATAAAAACACTATATCCAAATATTCAGTGGCGAAGAATAGTAGGATTAAGAAACATTTTAATTCATGAATATTTCGGTGTTGATGCTAAGGTTGTTTGGGATATTATACAAAATGACATCCCAATTCTTAAAAAAGGAATAAAGGTTATCTTAGAAAATATTTAATTCCAAATTTTCCTCAATTCATCTTCTATCTTATTTTTTATTTTCTTCAAATCTCCGCACATTGAAGTTTGCAAATTCAATGAAGTTAGACTCCAGGATTTGCAATCCAAATTTATAAAAGAAAATTTTGCAATTGTAAATTGCCTCCGTATCATTACATACTTCTTTTTCCACAATACTATGAGTAAATCCTAATTCCTTTGCCCCTTGTTGGTGTTTTTACAAACGAGTATTAATTTAAATTTCCTTATATTACCCCTGCAACTTTGATTATCTTCTAATCATGAATTCCACAATTGGCAAACGGGCAGGCATAAACAAACGCAAGGAAGAAAAGAAACCTACCGCCCCCCCGGTTTGTTGAGATCAAAACCCACCACAATATCGTCATGAAACGTGATTTCATGTACTTAGAGGACATCAAAACAACCATTATTAAACTCCTTAGAGGAGAAAATAAGGCTCAGGAAATGGCTTAAAATGCAGTTACAGGGCAACAATTTAAAGGCTGATCTGGTAAGGGTTTTAAGGGCTTTGATTGATAAAGACAAGCATCATTTGCAGAAGAATTATAAGATTTCGGTTGAATAAAAAACAGGGCTCAAATTGAAGCCCTGCAATTACCCCTTGTTTATGACTTTTCATAAGAAAACAGAACAAAAGTATATTTATTAAACCTGAAATCTATAGTTGATTTCTGCGAAAATTTAATTTAGTGGATTTCTGCTACTTTTTATCTGAGTTTCTCCTGTTGGCGCTCGGCTCCAACCGAGTGTCAAATCTATTCCTGGTGCAACTGAGGAGGTGACAAAAGAAGCCGTCTCTTCCGAAGTAATGCCTTTGGCAGAAGCCCCAGCCCTTCCTAACCTGTTCCAAAAGGTATGTAACCATACAAGAAAAAATTTTGAGGCTGTTTTCACTGCAAATTATTAATATCTATTGTCTTAGATTTGTTTATTTTTTTATCTTATTTGCTGTATGAGGCGGTGAACTGAAAAGGAAATTGGAATTTGCTAATCTAGCTTTATTTTTAAGCGGAGCCAGTTTAGATGTATTTATGTAATAACTTATCCCAATACTGATGTAGGAATAATAATCAAAATCATCATTTTTCACATAATCATCCAGCCTGTCGTTCTGGCATTGTCGCAAAGCAATATCGGCAGTAACTCTCAACGATTCATTTAGTTTGTAATAAATGCCGCCACCAAAAAAGAAAACAAATTCCGGTACTCGGACTTCACGAACAAAATTCCTTGCAATCCCCTCATCTATAACAACTTTACGCGTGCTAAAAAGAAATTGGCCGACACCTGCATAGCCTACCAGACCAAAGGGATGGCTTTTTTGCTGCATGATGATTTCAATGAAATCGATTCGGGCATGAAGATTATATTCAAACAGATCTGCTTTAAAAGAAACATTTCGTTTCATTCCTTCAAGATTGCCGGCTAAGATCTGACCAGATAATCCGATTGCATCACCCCAGATATTTTTTGTCAGAATAATACTGAAAGCATTACCACTTTCTTTTTTAAGCTTAGCACCAATATCAAGATCGTGAAGGCTCAAATCTCCGAAATATGAGGTTAATCCTCCGCTTAGGTTAATTGACCATTTAGAAAGAAGTCCGGTTGACTTTTCACCTCCCCACTTCTGAGAAAAGCATATTTGGGGAAAAACAATACATATGTTCAAAATGATTAGGATAATATACTTTATCATTGTTTTCATAACATTAAAATTTTAATTCAAATTTTTTTATTAATTTCCTTGCTAAATTAGCCCATGGGAAAAGCGAAATCAATAATAAATTAGTTAACGGTGACCCAGGACGAGGGAACGGGGACAATGAATTATTGTACGGGAGCTAATTTTTTATTTTATTTTTGGATGAGGTTAATGATTGTATTTCGTGGATATCCCTAACCCCCCGCTGGTTCAAGTCTTCGAGCCCAGCCTCGTGCGCCAGCATGACTTGGGCATCTGGCTTAAAAAAACCGACAGGATACCACCCCATCGGTTTATAAAGTAGGGTAATTTTTAGAAAGGAAAAGAATAAACCTAATTATTAACCAAAACCAATTAAGGAAAGACACCCCACTTTAAAGTCTTTATTTATTTATTTATGATGGATAAGTTTTAGCAATCTTCTCAGACAACAAATATGCAAAATAATATCCCTAAAATCAAGCTTTTAGCTCATTTTCTCTTCTCCCATTTCAACAAATCTCCACCTGTATCTATAAATCTCAATAAATATCCATTATCTTACAATTCAAACTTTGATCACATTCTAATCATGAAACCCACCATAGGCAGTCGGGCAACTATAAACAAACGTAAAAAAGGAAAGAGACCTTCCGCCTCCCGCCGGTTTGTCGAGATAAACACCCACCACAACATCACCATGAAACGTGAGTTCCTTTATGTAGAAGACGTAAAAGAAGCAATCAACATCAACACCCTCGAAGAAAGGATTAGGCTAAAGAGGTGACTTATAAAGCAATTACAGAGCAATGTATCAAAAGAAAAATTAATCCAGAAATTATCCAACCTCGCGGAAAGAGACCGGCACCTGCTTTAAAAACGCTATAAAATATCAATATAAAGTCTGACAAAAATCTCACTTTTCTAAAGTAATTTTATTGTGATTAATAATTTTAATTAATTTTATCAAAAATATAAAGATTATGACAAATATAACTTATTTAATAGGTGCTGGAGCCAGTTGTGGAATTAGAGATGATAATGCTAGCCTTCCTAATTATTCTATGCCTTTTGTAAAGGAAATACCTGCAAGGTTAGAATTAATGATTTATATATTAGAACAAGCAAAAGAATCTGTTAATAATAGTGTAGTAGATGGGATCAAATTAGGAAAAGGTTTACAAAAATCATATCATGAAGTATTAGAAGAATTAATTCAAAAATTTAATATATTTAAAGAAAATGTAAAATCCCATGCTTCAATTGATACATATGCAAAGAAAATTTATTTCACAGATAAACCAAACTCAAATGGTATATATGAAAAGTATGAAGAAGTAAAGGCATTAATAGAATTATATTTTCTTTTTGAACATTATTTTGTTCATCATGATATAAGGTATGATCTTTTTCTTGCTTCAATTTTAAAAGGTTCACAGGGTGGAAATATTAAACTTCCAAAATCAATAAATATTATTTCATGGAATTACGATTTTCAATTTGAAGCATCGTTAGCAAATTTCTTTCATACTGATAGATTAAAGGAATTAAGAAATAATTTTGATATTTATCCAGGTAGAGAAAAAGATATTACTCCTGATGAATTAGATGAATTTAAGTTTATACATCTAAATGGTGTTTCAGGTGCTTTTTATAATGAAAACCAAAAATCAAGGTGCAAATCTGATGATATTTTATTAGTAAAGAATATTGGTAACTTTAATATTAGTGAAATAATAAAGGCAATTGAAGACAAAAACGAAAATATAGTTTCTGAAATAAAAAATATTTCAAGATTATTGTTACCAATTATAAATACAATAATAGATAAATATGCTTTTTATTCTGTACAAAAAAAATTATCTTCTATTAAATTTGCTTGGGAACTAGAAGATTTGAGAGTTTCACCTATAGATTATAAATTTCCGTTTGCAAAAATTGTTCTTAAACAAACTGATATATTGGTAATAATAGGTTATTCTTTTCCAACATTTAACAGGAAAATAGATAAAATGATATTTAAAAACTTAGGGGATTATGTAACCATATATTTGCAGGTTCCTGATTTTGATTATAATCCTATAAAAACCAAAATTAATTCACTTTCTTTCAGTAGATTTAGTGAATCAATTAATCAAATTGATATAATGAATGAATTCTTTATACCATATGAATTTGTTGGGTAACTTTATGCTATTGTATTTAAACATTAATAAAACCAAAATAAAATGAGAAAAGTACTTTTATTTATCTCAACTCTATTAATAATTAGTGGTTGTTTAAACAATTCGAATAATAAATTAGGCAAGACCAACTCCCATGAAAAAGGTGAAACATTAAATGAAATTTTAGAGAAGAAAAAAGGATTTAAGAAATTACAAATTGGTAAAAATATTCAAGATTTTTCAAATTATATAATATCGTCAAATCCAAATTTTGAAAGAAACAAATCAAAGCAATTAGCTTGGTATAAAATTGACCATATAAAATTAAATTATATGAAATTTGGCAACGCAAAAATTAATAGCATTTCTTTAACATGCATTGATAACATTATTAGTCTCATAGAGATTCGATGTGATTATGATGAAAACTTACCAAATGATTTAATATTATTTTATGGCCTATATAACGATTATAAATCAGAAGATAAAAACGAACACATAACTCACACTCATACATGGATTTCGGAAAATTATATTTTAACATGTACTAGAAGTTATATGAGTTTTGAGTGGGTTTCTCGACGATTTAAAGAAAATCCTAATTTTAAACCTTATAAAGGTTTATCAGTGGAAATAAAAAAGAAAAATTTTGATGAAGAAAAGATGAAGATTTTAAAAAATGAAAAGAAGACACTGGAAGAAAAAAGGAAAGCTGAAGCTCTTAAAAACTTTTAAATAAATCTAATAAAGTTATGTGTATCCAGCTTGATTTATCTAACTGTTTAATTATCCAAAAGCTATATAAACATAACATGTAGTTATAGTAGCAGCCTTGCAATATCTAACCGCACACTCCTTCTCCTGCCCCTTGTTGGTGTTTTCACCAATGAGTATTAATTTAAATTTTCTTATATTACCCCTGCAACTTTGATTAACTTCTAATCATATGAAACCCTCAATTGGCAAACGGGCAGGTTTATATAATAATAAGGAAGAAAAAAGACCTTCCGCAGCCCGTGAATTTGTTGAGATCAACACACACCACAACATCACCATGAAACGCGAGTTCCTTTATGTAGAAGACGTAAAAGAAGCAATCAACATCAACACACTGGAAGAAAGAATAAAACTCAAAAGATGGCTTATAAAACAACTTCAAAAAAATGTCTCAAAAGAATATTTAAAACAGGCTTTATTTAATTCTGAAGACAAAGACCGGCATAAACTACAAAAAAATTTCAGGATCACTATAAAATGATTTTTTTATTTATTAGTCCTGATATTTCAAAGAGTAACCTCTTCGGTTTTTTCATGTCAACCTTACTTGATCGGTTCTTTTTTAATCTTTTTAATCCCTTTTAAATTATTCATTTCATCATAATCCTTAACTATCCTGGCAACACCCCGGAAAGGGTATCTTATTTCAGGACGAGTCCTTGTGCGTTGATTTAGTCAATAAGTTTACAGTAGGCAGTTGGCAACAAGAATATATAAACCGTAAATAACAATTATTTATCTTTAGATTTAGAATGAACTGCCCTGAATAAAACATGAAAACACTTGACATTAATGTGTAATTTTCGTATTTTGCGCTCCGCAACTTAAAAACTGAACTGCTATGAAATTGATAGTTACATGTTTATTTTCGGTTATTATGGTTTATTCAACCATAGCACAGAATGTCGCAATTTCCGACGATGGTACTTACACAGCAGATAATTCTGCTATGTTAGACGTTAAATCTACTTCTAAAGGCTTGTTGATCCCCAGGCTTAACTCTTTTGAAAAAGATAATATTCCTTTACCTGCTCATGGTCTTTTAATTTATCAAACTGATGGTGAAGAGGGATTTTATTATAATAATGGCACACCCTCTGCACCGGAATGGATCACATTCACGGATCAGTCGAATGCCTTGTGGAGAAAAGATCCAAATAAGAATGTTACCTATTTATCAGGCAATTCCGACAGTATTGGTATTGGTACGGATTCACCTTCAGCAAGGTTGTCAACCGATGGCATGATTGAAGCTATGTCGGATGGATATAAATTTCCGGATGGCAGTGTACAGGCAACTGCTGTATTTCCTGCGAATTTTTCAGGATATGAAAGTGCAGCAGACCGAAGATGGGTAATAGCAATGTGCGCTGACGAGATACCAGGTTCGTGGGAGTACCAGGGATTTGAAGAATGCAGTAAGGTTATTGACCTTGAATGGGGTATTTATGTACCTTATGAACCCGGAGGTGGAGGTGTAACAGGTAACAGAGTGCATAAGCCTATTACAGTGATTAAAAACATTGATAAAGCAACTGTTAGATACATACAAGAATTGGTCGAAGGCCAGGGGATTAATGAAATTGAATTTCACTTTTTTTGGATTAACCCTGATACTCAGCAAAAACAGGTGTATTATGTTATCACTATAGGGGATGTAAAAGTAATTGATTTTAACCATGATGTTACCCATGTAGGAAATGAAATCTTTTCACACGTTGATATTATATCATTTGCATATGAAATTATCCATTGGAACTGGTTACCAGATGGAATAGAATTCCAGGATAATGCAATAGGGCCATAATAATCCATAAAAATCTATTCAACAACTATAAATTCCGTACGGCGGTTATTTTGCCCTCATCGGCAAATGCAATAAATGTCAATCACCATTAATCCGCTATGGAAAAGAATTATCGCTGTTGTTTTCTTTAGAAGTCTTCATCGAGTTCATTGATCATCATGTTGACAAAGGTTCGGTATTCGAAAAAAAATTACTTCCACACTTTCCTTAACTCATTCTCAATTTTATTTTTAATATCCTTCAAATCCGATTTCTTTATTTTTTTAATTTCCTTTTCCAGCTTCTCATACTGCTTCTTAGCGGTTTTAGTCATATTCGGGATTATCTTCTCCCTCACTTCGTCACCGGCATCCTTTAAAACATGCGCCATTTCTTCAGGGTCAATTTTCTTTATCAACTGCTTCACCTTCGCATTCGATATCTTTACAATGTCATCTAATGTATAATCTTTTATATTATCCCATTTAGCCTTAGCCTTTGCCTCAGCCTCAGCCTCAGCCTTTTTCCCTTTTTCTTTTACTTTATCAAACATATCCGGTTTATATTTTTCATCCACCCTGATCATAAAATCGGAAAGCACATTCATATAATTTATAAATGCTTCGTAAGGCGATGGATAAGGATTGAAATAGCGGTGTACATCGCCATCGGAGAACCACTTGGTGCACATATAATAAAAATGATCGCTGGCTTGAAGGTAATTCCAGTCGCGTATGATTTCTTTATCATCACATAATTTAACTTTAGCTTCCACAGAATAAAGTTTCTCAAAAGCTTCATCCTGCAATTCATTTCCCAACCAGGCAGTCAGGTCTCTTTCTTCATCAGCCCATGATATCGGATATGGCACATGAATTTCACCGGCAGGATTCAATTTTGCAGCGACTTCTTTCGGTGTTCTGAATTTAAAATCAGTTTCAGAAAGCACTTTACCCGGCAATGCCTTTATAAATTCAAAAATACCTGTATCTGCCCATTGATGTTCTCCAAAGGTTTCGTAGTCGATAAAAAGATTCACAACCTGCTGTTCAGGATCAATATTTTTCAGCCACCCCGCATATTTTTCAGATGTTACCGGATACTCTGCCCATCCCTGGTCCGAAAAACGGAAAGCAATATCATCGCTCAGCCGATAGTTTTTTAACAACAGTTTTAATTCCGGATTGCTTGCATGATGATAAAGGAAATTCGGGCTTTTCCAACCCAAAACATGTTTAGCGCCTTCGGTCAGCATAGTTTTATAACCCATTTCTGCCACCATCTCTCCGATATCATCCGAATAGATTAACTCTGTATTTCTGAATGTAACCGGTTTTTGTCCGAAAAGTTCCTCTATCTTTTTACTATGAAGGTCAACCTGCCTTTTGAATTCTTCTTTGCTTTTCAGTGATGCCAATGAATGGGCATAAGTTTCCGTAAGAAATTCCACATTGCCGGTTTTGGCTAATGCTTTAAAACTTTTGAGCACTTCAGGCGCATACATTTCGAATTGCTCGATTGCCAATCCTGATATTGAAAAGCTAACCTTAAAATCCGAATCATATTTTTTGATTAATTCAAGAATCAAATCATTGGCAGGCAAATAACATTTTTTTGCTATTCGCCGGATGATCGAATGGTTCTGGAACTCATCGTAATAATGATGATTCACGCCCATATCGAAAAACCTGTAAGTCCTGAGCCGGAACGGCTGATGAACCTGGAAATAAAAACAGATTGATTGCATAAACAATTGGATTACAAATGACTAAAATTACATATGAACTAAAATTACAAACGAAGCGAAGCAAGTCCGTATGGATGACTAAAATTTAAAATCTATATTTCTATGTTCTTGCCGCATCCCGATAAACATCCATTATCTTCACCGCAGCATTTTCCCATTTCAGGTCATTCACTTCATTTTTCCCGTATTTTTTAAACATTTCAAAGAGGGCTTTGTAATGAAGCAAGCCGTAAATAGCATCAGCGGTTCCATTCACATCCCAGAAATCGACTTTAATGGCATGTTTCAATACTTCGGCTACTCCTGACTGCTTTGAAACGATAACCGGAACATTGGTTCGCATAGCTTCCAGGGGAACAAGCCCGAATGGTTCGGAAACAGAAGGCATAACGAAAACATCGCTTAGGGCAAACATTCTGTCAACCGCTTCTCCTTTCAGGAAACCCGTAAAATGAAAACGATCGGCTATTTTTAACTGCGCAACCCTTCTTATCATTTTATTCAGCATATCACCCGAACCTGCCATTACAAAACGCACATTCCTGTCTTTCTGAAGAACTTTATAAGCTGTTTCGATAAAATATTCAGGACCCTTCTGGAAAGTGATCCGACCGAGAAAAGTAACAACTTTCTCTTTGACAGCTTTCTTAATATTCAAAACTTCAGGTTTATCAACCGGCTCAATAGCATTGTGAACTGTAAAAATCTTTTTCGGGTCAATACCATGTTTATCAATCACAATCTTCCGGGTAAGGTTACTAACGGCAATAACCCTGTCGGCAGCCATCATTCCGCTTCGTTCAATATCGAATAGGATAGTATTTATATTTTCGCCTGTTCTGTCGAATTCAGTGGCATGAATATGAACCACTAATGGCTTTCCGCTTACTTTTTGAGCTGCAACTCCGGCATAATAAGTCAGCCAGTCATGGGCATGGATCACATCAAAATCGTACTTGGCAGCAATGGCTCCACCCACCAGTGCATATCTCGAAACCTCTTCCATCAGGTCTTTACCATACTTGCCTGAAAATTCATACTTTCGTGAAAATATCGATTTCTTTCGCAGTTCCTTTTCCAGCTTAGTTTCGGTAGTAATGTTCTCAAATTCTTCAGGATCAAGGTATGGAACCAGATTTGAACCCACCTCAAGGTATGTAAATTTTTTTGCAAACTGTACAAACTCATTATCATAGACATCAACCGTTACATCACTGGCATCAACCAGCCTCACTGCCCGCTGATCTTCATCTCCATAAGCCTTCGGAACAACGAACAATACTTCTGCTCCCTTATTAAGCAGCCCTTTAGTCATACCATAACAAGCCGTACCGAGTCCGCCTGTAATATGTGGCGGGAATTCCCAACCGAACATTAATACTTTCATTAGCTCTGATCTGAATTTTTCTCGTTTTGTTTGATCAAATAATTTATTCTTAATAATTCTGCAACACTCCATGCCTGCGAAATTGCTCCTTTTCCTCTGTGTGGCGGATCGCCATAATATAATTCCGAAATAGTTCCTATACCGTGTTCATTCATTTCTTCTTCGAATCCGTTGTAAAGTTCTTTTATAAAATGTATCCCTCCTTTACCATGCAATTTGAGATAACCCTCTGCAAAATGACCTAAAAGCCATGGAAATACCGAGCCATTGTGATACGCCCTGTCTCTTGTTATTATATCTCCTTTATATATGCCTTTATAGTCTGGGTTTTTGGGAGAAAGTGTCCGCAATCCCCTTGTTGTCAATAATTCCTGTTCAACGGTTTGAAGTATGCTGTTTTTAATCTCTTCCGATACCGGGCTGTACGGCAATGAAGTTACAATCACCTGGTTTGGTCTAACGGAAAAATCTTTATATCCTTCCTTAACGACATCTGCGAGGTAGCCTTTGTCTGAATCCCAAAATGTTTCTTTAAAAACAACATTAATCTTTTCAGCAACGGGTTCCCATTCCTTAACAATCTTGTTATTTCCGGCTTTTTCAGCCACTTCAATAAAAAATCTGATGGCATTATACCACAGTGCATTTACTTCAACAGCAAGTCCGTTACGATCCACAACAGGTTTTCCTTCGACCATTGCATTCATCCAGGTTAAGACATCATTTTCTCCTCCGGCAAATAAAAGTCCATCATTTCTCATATAAATATTGAATGAAGTTCCTTTTTTGAACTCATTTAATATTTCTTTCATAACCTTTCCGTATTTTTTCCAAATAAAATCAGATTCTCCGGTAAAACTGACATATTGCTGTAATGCCCGGAAAAACCATAAGGGTGCATCAGCAGAATTATATATTAATTCGCTTCCAATCCTGTTATTTGGAAAGAAAGCCCCTTTCCTGAGTGCAACCATTGTATCGATAACTTTCAGGAATGTATTTGTATCGTTTTGGGTTAAGGTTAGTCCGGGTAATGCAATAAATGTGTCTCTTGCACTTATATTGAACCAATGGTAACCGGCAATCAATTCAATTTTGTTATCTTTATTACGGACAAAAAATTGTTCGGCAGCATTATACAGGCAATTTTCAAAGCTGTCTCGTGGTACTCTGTTTTTTATTTCATTAATAAATAAAGCTTTCAGGCTACGAGGTGCAGCTTCATTGAGTCCTGCTGAAAAAATAATGCTTTCGCCTTTTTTTATCGAAATTTCAAAATATCCCGGGTTATACAAATCTTCTTTATAATCATAACCTCGGGTTTTTTCTTTATCATATTCAATACCGTAATGCCACTCAGGTTGGTGAACATACGCAACCTTTTTGGAAAACTGCATGAATAATTCGGAATACGGTTCGTACATTTTCACCTTAATCCCGTTATTCACTTCTGAATATGATTTATAAACATCATCGTTTTCTTTACTTAAAAAATGTACGCTTCTGAATGCAAGAAGAGGTTTAAATCTAAGTTTTGTTGGTGAATGGGCATTATCTAATGTATATCGTATCAAAACCCTGTCGTCATTTGCAGCAAAAACTCTTTCTTTTGTAAGAATAACACCACCGATGCGATATGTCAGCTTTGGGATAGGATCCGACTCAAAATCCCTGATGTATTTATGCCCTCCCGGTTCGTAAACATCATCGCCATACTTATGAATACCAAGGTTAAATTCTGTATTATGCTGTATTACCGTTGCATCAAAAGAAGATAAAAAAACATGATGCTGGTTATCTATCTGAGGCTGTAAGGTAACCAGCAAACCATGATATTTCCTGGTATTACATCCGGTGATTGTTGTGCTCGCATAAGAACCTGCCCGGTTCGATCGCAGCAACTCCTTATGTAGTGAGTACTCTAAATTTATCAGTTGTGTTTTATCGAACTCGATATAGCTCATAATCAGGAAATGCTTAATAATTAATTAATCAAGGCTGCAAAATTACTTTATTTAATTATATCATATAAAGTATTCCTGAAAGTTAACTTAAAATTAATAAAAAATACTGTATTTTTGTAATGAACTTATGTTCATATCATGTAAGAATATTTTTAATATTATGAGAACTCCTATACTACTTTGGTTGCTTATTTTCAACGGTTTAATATTATCTGCACAGGAAAAGGCAGGAATTTCCGGCTTTGTTTACGAAACCCAATCCGGCAAAGCGATTGAAAATGCTGAGGTTATTTTAAAAGATACAGACAAAGGTGTTATAACTAATAAAAAAGGCTATTTTCAGATTTTAAACCTTCAACCCAACACATACTACCTGGTTTTTAAACACATTGGCTATGAAGAATTGACAAAAAAAATATATCTAAAACAAGATGAGGAGAAACAACTAAAAATTTATCTGATTCCAAGAGTAAGAAAACTAAAAGAGATTATTATTGAAGAAGAGGATGAAAGAAAAATGCTGATAAGCAGACTTCCTTATATCGAAACAAAGATTTTTAAAAAGCAAATAACAGAAACTGCTGCCGGCGGTGTTGGTGATCTGCTTCGTTCGTCGAACAACATTTCAGGAATAAGGAAAGGAGGAACAGGTATTGATCCGGTGATTCGCGGTTTCAAGTTCAGCCAGTTGAACGTTCAGATTGATAACGGATTAAAAATAGAAGGCGGCTGCCCGAACCGAATGGATCCTGCAACTTCACATATACAAATGGAAGATATTGAATCAATCGAAGTATTTAAAGGTCCTTATGCTTTACGATACGGGCCTTCGTTAGGGGGTGTCATAAACCTGAAAACTACGATGCCGGAAAAATCCGACACTTTTAACGTTCATATCAACGCACTGAAAGGTTTCGAAAGTAACCGGAATGGGAATAAAGAACAAATCAGGGTTAACGGTGGTAATAAACTGATTTTTTTTAACCTTTCCGGTGGGCGAAAGAATTATGGTAATTACAAGGATGGTAATGGTAATGAAGTAAAATCCGAATTCAGGAAATATAATTATCGCGGACAATTGGGTTTCAGTCTGTCTGAGGATCATACAATACTGTTTAACTTTGAGGAATCGAAGGGAAGAGATGTTATGTTTCCTGCGTTGCCTATGGACGAAAGGATAGATAACACAAGGCTTATGTCGGTTGATTATAAAGCAAGGGAATTATCAGAGCTATTCAATTTATTGACAGTTAAAATATATAAATCCAGTGTTCATCATGATATGGATAATAAAAACAGGCCGTTTTCTGATACAGTGGTCGCTGTCTCAACAATAGATGCAATCAACCAGGGATTCAGAGCAGAATCCGGTTTGAATATTGGAAAAAATAAGTTATTCGCAGGTGTTGATTATGAAAATATCAGCAAAAATGGAGAACGGGTAAAATCAATGATTCTGCAACCGGGCTTACCCGTAAAAAAAGAAAAAATCTGGAACAATGCTCTGATAACAAATTTCGGATTATTTGCCGAATACATTTATGATCTAAATTCCTTTGAATTCATCGGCGCTGCCCGGGTTGATTTCAATAATGCCAGGTCTGATAAGATCGTGATCATCGATCATTCCCAAGCTGAAATATATCAATACGGAACTGATTCTATTAAATCTGATTATATTAATTTCAGCTTCAGCTTAGGCGCTACAAAACAGATATTCAATAGATTATCTCTTTCTCTCACATTAGGCAGGGGAGTCAGAAGCCCTGACATGATCGAAAGGTTTATCATCCTGTTACCAATCGGCTATGATAAGTTTGATTATTTAGGCAACCCCAGGTTAAAACCCGAAGCTAATAACCAGGCTGACCTTACATTAAAATATATTAATGAAAAAACAGGTTTGTTACAGGTAAATGGTTTTTATTCGCTAATTAACAATTATATTACCGGGGAAAGGCTTCCGCCATCAGTACAGAAACCTTTATCAAAGGATGTTCTCGGAGTTAAACAATTCTACAATGCCGGTAATGCACGGCTCAGGGGATTTGAGCTGTCGTGTGCAACTCCCTCACAATATAAATTCGGAGCAAAGATATTTGCATCCTATACTTACGGCACAATAAATAATGTTAAAAAGTATATATTAGACGAACAAGGTGAGGTTATTGATGATATAGTAATACAAAATGATGCTCTCACCGAAATACCTCCGTTTGAGTCAACCATAATTATGCGTTACAGATTCTTTAATGGCAGGTTTATACCTAAGGCAAAAATAAGAATGGTTGCGTCTCAAAACCATGTATCTGAGTCTTCTTACGAACCAACGTCGCCGGGCTTTGTTGTTGCAGGATTCTCTTTTAATTTTTATTTTAACAAATATTTCAGCATTACCGGAGGTGTTGATAACATTTTCGATAAGGCTTACTACGAACACCTTAACAGGAACATAATCGGAACGAATACAAATTTATATGAACCCGGCAGAATTTTTTATTTAAACATGTTTTTTAAAATATGAAAAATCTAATTTATATACCTATTATTCTATTGATAATTTTTGCCTGCGAAAAGGAAAGCACGATAGTTAAAGTACAGTACAAGGTCAGAAAGGCGTATTCGGAAACGGAAATAACATACAGGGATGTTGAAAAAAATTTAAAAACAGAAATGGTTGATTTTCAAAGCGGAGAAGATGTTTGGCAATATTCTTTTGAGGGTGAAAAGGGTGATATTGTTTATATTTCAACCAGGTATGTGGATTCAACATCTTCAGTGAAGGTTCAGGTTTTATTAGATGGTAAAATTTATAAAGAAGGCTCAAGCAATAATGAACCGGGAATATATGTTACTATATCGGGAACGATTCCTTACTGACTATTTTCCCCTGGGGGAGACACAAAGGGGGTTATTTATGATTTGGAAAAGACCTTCCAGAGTTTATAGCGAGGGAATTTTAGGGCAGATAACCTGGAAGGGTCTGTGCATATAAAGAATGATTTTGGACTTTGGATTTATAACATTAAACATTGAACTTTAAACTGTTAATAATATTACTTGTTTTTGTTACCGGGTTTATTGTTGGCTGTGGCGAAAAAAATGATCCGGCACCGGAACCGGAAAAAAACGGAAAGATTATACTATTATTTAGTCATCTGATTAATGGCGAACCTATTCAATTTGATACTATAATCTACGTGAATGAAGCGGGAAATCCATATCTGGTAAACGAGATTCAGTATTTCATTTCGGATGTTACTCTATATAAAAACGATGGCACGGAAATATTAATTGACGACTGGAAGGATATTCATTATGTTGATACCGACCTCCCCTATACATGGACATGGGAAGTGTATGATAAAATACCGGAAGGCGTATATGATTCTGTCTCTTTTACTTATGGTTTTTACGAAGAGAAAAATATTTCGTTTATGTTTGTTAATCCGCCGGAGCGGGATATGTTCTGGCCCGAATACCTGGGAGGTGGTTTTCATTATATGAAACTAAACGGAAAATGGTTAGAGGCTGGTCAGGCAACTCAAAACACACCTTTCGATTTTCACCTTGGTATCGGACAAATTTATTACAGCTATCCCGATTCTATTACCGGTTTTATCCATAACAATTTCAGAGTGTCGTTACCGAACTCAGGGTTTACAATTACAACCGGGCAAACTAAGGAGATTGAAATAATAATGAACATAGAAAATTGGTTTAAAGACCCGTATATATACGATCATGATATTTGGAAAGGATATATTATGCAAAACCAGGATGCCATGCAAATAGTAAAAGAAAACGGGCATAATGTTTTTTCGATAAAGAATGACTGAGGATATTTAATGTTTGATATTTGACTTTTGACTTTTATATTTTGTCTTGATTCTTGGTTCTTAATTCTTGATTCTAAACTTAATATAATGAAAAAAAACTTATTAATTATAATAATCGGCAGCTTGTTGATAGCATATTCCTGTAAGGAAAAGGATGATGTTCCTCCTGTTATTACAATGAATCCGCCCGACACATTGAATCATATACTTAACGAGCCTTATGTGGATAAAGGAGCGACTGCACAGGATGAAACTGAAGGAAATATCAGCTCGGAGATATACGTTGAAAATACTGTTGATGAAAATAAGCTCGGGACATATACGGTAACTTATAAAGTGGTTGACGAAGCCGGGAATGAGGCTGAACCTGCCGTTAGAATTGTTAATGTTATCAATCTGGGATGGGTTTATATGGGCTATTACTCAGTAACTGAAAGCCAGGTGTATCCTGATAACGACACCTGTCAATATGAAATAGTTGTTGGTGCTGATTCTACGGTTAATTACCGCATACTGTTTCCTGATTTTGTTTGTAATTTCGGACAGGAAGTTTATGCCGATGTAAGTGATTCAATTATTGTGGTTCCTTTTCAAATAATTGAAGATTCTCTTTCAGCTATAACTTTACAAGGAATGGGAACAATTAACGACAGCATTATTTCAATTGAATACACAAGAAAAACAGATACTCTTACTTCATTGTGGAGAGCTGAATTTATCAGATTATAATGAAAAACAATTTGTTTAGCGGCATACTATTCCTATTTATTCTTCTCGTTTCGGCTTGCCAGACTCCTGATGAGCCGGAGCCAAAATCGGAATATCAGCCCACGCCTTATGAAATTGAAATACCACCGGGTTTCCCTACCGATTTAAACATACCTGATGATAATCCGATGACTGTTGAAGGAATTGAATTGGGGAGATATTTGTTTTATGACGGAAGAATGTCGGGAAGGACACACCCCGATTCACTTATGAGTTGTGCAACCTGCCATATTCAGGCAAATTCCTTTGAATGTGGAATCGACCATCCCGAATATATCGGAGGTTTTACGCACGGCATAACAGGTAAGCCCACTCATCATGTTATGTTACCTCTTATAAACCTGATTTGGAATAGTTCGGGTTATTTATGGAATGGTATGATTTGCTCCGATAATCCGGTTGCTCACTTCCGTAATATTGAGGATCTGGTTTGGATGGGTATTATTGTGGAACATGAAATGAACAGCGATACCAATCGTGCAAAAGAAGTAATTCAAAATATACCGGGTTATCCTGAATTATTTAAAAAAGCTTTTGGCTCGGAAACGGTTACGGTTAAAAACATGGCACGTGCAATTGCACAGTTTATCAGGACGTTAACTTCAACCGATTCAAAATTTGACAGATATATGCGTGGCGAGGTGCAATTAGGTCAACCGGAGCTGCAGGGATTTGTATTATTCACAACAGAGGAAGGTGCTGATTGCTTTCACTGCCACGGCGGCTCGGGAAATCCCTTATTCACTACCAACCTGTTTTATAATAATGGAAAGGACAGTGTTTTTGATGATCCTAAAGACCGTTATTCCATTACGGGAGACCCCATGGACCATGGAGCTTATAAAGCCACCACTTTACGAAATATTATATTTACAGCCCCTTACATGCACGATGGCAGGTTTAACACTTTAGATGAAGTCATCAATTTTTACAGCCATAATCTTGTGTGGACGCTTTATATCGATCCGCTTATGCATCATATTGCCAATGGAGGAACGCAATTGACACCAGGCGAAAAGGAAGACCTGAAGGCTTTTATACTTACGCTTACCGATACAACGTTTATTAATAATCCTGATTTTAGGAAGCCGGAGAAGTTTCCGGATGAAAAGTAAATTCCAATAAACAAATATCAAATTAATGAATAAAGAATTACTTCTCCATCCACCCTTTCACCTCCTCAATCTTCAAAGCAGGAATATTTAGTTTCATCTTCTTCCTCAATCCGTTCAGATCATTGAAAAGTTTATTCGGGTTTGCTTGTTTTAGTTCAACAATAGTTTTAAAGCCGGCTTTCCTGACTACCGGAACCCAGTCCTTTGGAATTCCCAGCTTTATAAAATCTTCATCGGTTGATACCTGCGGTTTTTTTTCCGGTCGCATTTGGGGAAAGAATATAACATCCTGTATAGAAGGTTGGTCAGTCATGACCATAGCCAGGCGGTCAATCCCGATGCCCAATCCTGCAGTCGGTGGCATGCCGTATTCCAAAGCCCTGAGAAAGTCTTCATCTAAAACCATGGATTCCTCATCACCTCTTTTACCAAGTTCAAGTTGAGCCTCAAAGCGTTCACGCTGATCAATGGGGTCATTCAATTCGGAAAAGGCATTGCATATCTCCTTTCCATTACATATCGCTTCAAAGCGCTCAGTTAAACCTTCTTTGCTTTTATGCTTTTTAGCAAGCGGCGACATCTCAATCGGATAATCGGTAATAAAAGCGGGTTGTATTAAATTAGGTTCTACGGTCTCACCAAAAATCTCATCAATCAGCTTGCCTTTTCCCATTGAAGGGTCTGTTTCAACTCCAACTTTATTTGCAACTTTAATAATCTCCTCTTCATTCATCCCTGAAATATCAATCCCTGTATATTCCTTAATTGCCTCGAACATGGTAAGTCTTTTCCAGGGACGTTTAAAATTAATTTCACGATCACTAACTTTTACTTTTGTAGTTCCGTGCATATCCAAAGCAATTTTCTCCACCATCTCTTCCACAAGGTCCATCATCCATTTATAGTCTTTATAAGCTACATAAAGTTCCATCTGTGTAAATTCAGGATTATGGTAACGACCCATCCCTTCATTTCTGAAGTCCTTTGCGAATTCATAAACACCATCATATCCTCCTACGATCAACCTTTTCAGGTAAAGCTCATCAGCAATACGCAGGTAAAGCGTCATATCTAATGTATTGTGAAAAGTCTTGAAAGGACGGGCAGCCGCTCCTCCATACAGAGGTTGTAACACCGGAGTTTCAACTTCAAGGTATCCCTTGCCGTTAAGAAAAGATCGCATTGAATTGATCAACCGACTCCTTTGAACAAAAACATCTTTAATTTTAGGATTTACAATCAAATCAAGATACCGCTGACGATAGCGCTGTTCGGGATCGGTAAAGGCATCCCAAACCTTGTCTTCTTTTTCTTTTACAACAGGAAGCACTTTCAGCGATTTACTCAACAACTTATATTCTTTCACATGAATAGTGATCTCTCCCATTTGAGTGATAAATACATACCCTTTCACGCCGATAATATCGCCAATGTCGAGATGACGCTTAAAAACGATATTGTACATGGTTTTATCCTCTCCCGGACAAATCTCATCGCGTTTGAAATATAATTGTATCCTGCCTGTGGCATCCTGGATTTCGGTAAAAGATGCCGCCCCCATTATTCTCCGTTGCATGATGCGTCCGGCTATGCTTATATCCTGGTAAAGTGAATTATCCGCAGGGAAATTTTTATGGATTTCCTCGGCAGTAACATTCACTTCGTAAATATCAGCAGGATATGGATCGATCCCTAATTTCTGTAATTCGTCTAACGACTGCCTCCGGTTTATTTCCTGTTCGCTTAATTCCATTTTTTGATTGATTGTTTATTATTGACCAATGACTATTTTAATCGGTGCAAAGATAAAAGATAATATTATTTAAGATTTTAGATTTTAGATTTTAAATTTGGTAAAGACAAGGCTCATTTGGATTTTGGAGCAGGCTTTGGTAGTGGTTAATCCGAAAGCAAGTAAGAAATGGAAAATAAAATTTTAAAAAAAAATACAAATCACAAGCAACCAAAACAATAAATTCCTGTCTTAGAAAGAATAATCATTTAATATTATGACAAAGAAAAAACTTCAAGGATTAAATGTAATAAACAGTCACTCAGGTAAAAAAAAGGTGTACGATACATACATGAAAACAAACCCTGAAATGGCTGATATGTATCTTGATTTCGTATCAAAGCATACTGGAGTCCAATATATCAGATGGGATAAAAACAAAAACAGGTTTATTTGATTATTTCCTATTTCAATAATACCACTTTTCGATTATAATTTATTGCGCCGCATTTTACCTGCAATAAAAAAGTTCCTGATAATTCGGGTAATTTAAACTTTATATCATTATTTGAATTATTGAAAATTTGCTTTGTTAGCACCTGTTTACCTGACAAATCAAATAGTATTATTTCAACAGATTTAGCATTTATTTCTTTTAAATCAACTATCAAATAATCTGAAGCCGGATTCGGATATATCGTAAGCATGTTCTCTCTTAAGTGTGATCCGTTTATCCCGCTTATATCAGGTTTGATCCCGACAACAGCATCATGAAACAAATCGAAGTTATATCCTCCGGCGGTAAGAGTATCTAAATAATAGTAACCGTTATATTGCCCCTCCCATCCCCAGTTAAAATGAAAAAATGCAGTATCCTGATAACCATCACAAACAAAAGTATGTCCGTAGTAAACCTTATCCTCGCCTACAGCTCCGTAAAGCACAGGCATGTTTTGGTTTAGTTCATTTCTTAGCAACGCTTTCCAGTTTCCTGCGTAATAATCCCGCCATAAAAACTCAGCTTCTTGCTTATAACCGAAATATTCGGTTAAAGCATACCTGACAGAAGTATCAATTGCACCTGTCCCATTAGGATAGAACTGTGAATTAATACTAACTGCACAATGGTATAATAATTCAGCGACAGCCTGATTTTCTTCTTCTAAATGATCTTCCATTTCAGTCCAGTTGTAATAAGTATTTTCAAAATCAGCATATACCCAGCCGTAATTCGGATCATCATATCCGTAAGAACCGGAACCATGTTCCGGATAATTATAATACTTCATAATCTGCCCCATAGCTGTTGCCACACATCCTGTGTAAAGATGTCCGCAAGGACCTGCTTCTTCCTCCGGAAACATGGAATTATAATAACAACCTTGTCCCCAGGTGGTATATAACAATGGATCGACACTTATAAAACTTTTCGCAGGAATAAAATCCCTGGTTAAATATTTCTCCCATATTGATTTAATTTCTTCGGTTGCCGAATGTTTATTTTCAATTGCATAAGCTATTTGATCTTCATAGCTTTTTATCCATGCTTTATAAGCCGGTGGAAAATTCTCCCCTGAATAATTTCCTTCAAAAGAATATCCAGGCACAGGATAAACAGCATCATCGGCTGAAATAATGATAAAACCATCATTAATATTAAATACATAAAAAATCGGAAAATTATTTTGTGTTATTGTAAAATCTTCTCCGAAAACAATCTTCAAAGTAGATATTGTTTTTCTCTCTGAGAAAAAATTTCCAGCGACTATTTTCGCCTTACTTTTACTCACTTCTTTTGAACTGCCACTCAAAAACGATAAGAAAAAAAGAAGTGATAAAACTATTCTAACAAAATTTTTCATAACTAAATCATCTTTGTTGTAATTGGATTGACCAAAAGTAACAAAAAACGGTTATGTGGAATAGGCTAATATTTAAATTAAAAAATTGAATACATGAATGTTAATTTAGTTATTAACAATTGTTAATAACTCTTGTTTAAAACATGTGAATATAAACAAGAAAAAAAACTTGACTTCGGGATACCGGATATTGTAATTTTGGTTCACCAAGTGAGAGATAAAAGATTAGCTTGGAACGCCAGGGGTTAAGGAAAGGAAAACCGGCAACGGCAGAACAGGAATTATCCCGGACATACTGAAAGGAAGGGCATTAGGTTGTCAGCCCGATGTAAGTCAGCCTTGAAATCAAGTGGTTCGCAAGAAGAAAGATCGCAAGACCCTTCTTCAAACGATTCAGACTCGCAAAAGTAAAGCTCTTCGGAGGGGAACAATTGCAAGTCAGCCTGAAAGGGTCAGGGGATCGAAAAACTTAAACCGGCAACGGTTTAACAGACCGATTCCGAACTGCGAAACGAAATCCGCAAGGAAATCGATTCACAGGGAGCATGAAAAGCTGCGATTCAGGAAAGGAAAGCCGGCAACGGCTCAACGGAACTGAATCAGGCTCTCAAAAGGCAAGCCCGAAAGGGCTAACCCGGAAAGAGCAAATCATAATAACCGTAACTTGGCACGGAACAACCACTACGGTGATTGCAAAGTGAGCGGGAATCTTATCGCAAGATGAGGTTCCCGCTGTGCTTTTATATAATCGAAACAAAATTAACCGGTTAAACACAGATTTATAATTGGCTATTAGTGAATTAAATAAATTGTAATAAAAATGTGGAGTTACCTATATAACCGAGTTAGGCTTTATACAAGAAAAACAACATCTCATATAAAATAGAAATAAAAAATTTTACTACCTTTGTAATATGGAATCTACAAATATAAATACAGCATTGATTGACAGTTATTTTGGCTTATTAAAAAATTTAAGTCCTGAAATTAAGTTGGATTTGATTGAAAGATTAACTAAAACATTAAAGGTTGATTTATCAAGAAAAGAAAATTCATTACAGGAAGCGTTTGGTAGTTGGAAATCTACTAAATCAGCAGAAGAAATAATTAAGGAACTTCGTGAAAGTCGAAATTTTAATCGTCAAACAGAAGCTTTATAATGAAAAAATATCTATTGGATACAAATATTTGTATTTTTTATTTGAATGGATTGTTTGAACTTAATAACAAGATTAAACAAGTGGGTGATGAGAACTGTTATATTTCTGAAATTACACTTGCAGAGTTAAAATTCGGAGTAGAAAATAGTGAACATAAAAAGAAAAATCAACTTGCCTTAAACAAATTTATTGCTAATATAAAGATTGTTCCAATTTTTAATTCGTTTGATTTATATGCAAAAGAAAAGTCCAGACTGAGAAAAGAAGGAAACATCATTGATGATTTTGATTTATTGATTGGTGTTACATCTGTTTCAAATGAGATGATATTGGTAACAAATAATTATAAACACCTTGAAAGAATTAAAAACATTAAGATTGAAGACTGGACAAAAAGCACCAAAGCATAACAAAAAATATAGGTCATTTGGTAGATAGTGTTAAATATGAAGATGATAGCAATAAATAATATTTACAGTAAAATGAAAGCGATGAGCGTTGAAATGCCAAACGCCACATATTCGAACCGTTCTGTTTTTATTATTTCTTTTTTTCCTTCCGCTGTTCTTTTGTATTAAAACCCATGGTGGACAAAGTACCGCTCATTACGCTTTTCCATATATAATTCAGGATAGATTTTTTAGTGTCCCTGTTAAAATAAACCTCTCCCTTCCTTATTTTACCTAAGAATTCAGGATTATTGGATTTTATTAAAATATCGTTTAACATTAAATCTATAAACTCACTGCCGATACCTTTGTGCAGTCTAACTTTTTTCCGGCTGTACAGCGCCAGTTTGAAGCGTTTATATCTCAAAGTCAGTTCGCCCTCTGAATGTTTATTGTTCCCTGTGATTGAAGGGATATCAAGTCTCCCATTACCTTTTACAATAGAAATACCGAATAAATTTTCCGTCATCGAATTAAATTTGGTCAGATCAAGGTTTTCCACTTTACCATTGAACCGGAAATAATCGGCTGATTTGCTCAATGGGAAATATAATTCAACCGTCATATCCGCATCATTCATTATTTTGGAATTTACCACTGCCTTCATCACATAGTTGGTGTCTTTAACCTTGAAAACATTCGAAAGATTATATATGGAAGCATTAAAATCATCAAAATAAATTTCTCCCGGTTTGGAAGACTTATCCACATATTCTCCGTAAAGTATATAGGAATCGTTAACCTGAATCGTGTCAATCATTAAGATGGCAGGCAAATCATTTAATATTTGTTGAGGCATTTTTTTATATATACCTGGTTTCAGAGGATATTTTTTATCGCGGTAATCATAAAGCCTGAACTGATTTAAGGTGATTTTATCTAAGTGATAAAGACTGTCCTCTAACAATGACCGGATATTAATTCCGTCAATAGTAATGTTCTTTCCACGAAACTCGATCCTGTCTGTCTGATATTTTGCTTTGTCAAAAAACTGCTTATTGGCATAGCGGGGAACTATTTCAACAGAATCAAGAACGATTTTATCCAAATTGTAATCATAAGTTAAATTGTTAGTCTTCATCAGATACATGCTGTCTTTAGTAATTATTTCCCTGTCGTGAAGACGTATAATAATATCTTTTGCAAAAGAAGTTTTTCGGGAATCGAACAAAGAAGAATCAAGCCTGAACCCATCCATAAAAAACGAGATTCTGTTTATATCGAAATGTTTTTGAATTGTATCGGTCTGTGTTGTATGCCGGATATGGATATTGTCAATTATTGTTGAATCAATCTGTACATATTCAATGCGGTTAAACAGCTTTTTTAATGAAGTATCATTTAAGTTAAGATGCTTTCGGGTGGCAGGCTTTTTTTTGTCTGAAACAAGGTTAATATCAACATCAGGTATATCTATTTTTGAAATTTTCAAATTCACTAAGTTGCCGTCCTTTGTTATAAGCTGGGGCTGATCAATTACTACCTTCTCTATAAGAAATTTGTTTTTCGTTTCTTTATTTGAACCGGTACCGGAATAAAATGCCTGTTCAATTTTATTCACTGATATCTTGCCGTAAAGGTTATTAAAATCAATACTGTTGATGCTTGCAGTCATATTTTTTTTAGTAGCTGATATTCCCGAAAACATGAAGTTCAGTTTATCCATCAGATCATCATTATTTAAACCTACTTCGCTGCTACTCTTTATTTCGGGATGTTTATGCCACGAAAAATTAAACTCATTGGCATTTAATTTAAGAGTGTCATTTTCTATACACAGATAAATCCGGATTTTGCCGTCCTCGATATTTATATAGTCTGTAATTAAACCGGTTGGTAAATTAATATTCTTCGCCTTTTCATTTTTATTCTTTCTTTTTTGCGGAATCCCGACAAAAATATGAGGAGAAGTAATATCAACCGATTGAAAACTTACAGGCGCTCCTGATTCAGGTTCCGGATCAAGCTGATATAAATTTATAAGCGGTAATCTAACTTCATATTTTACTGATTTTTGGTTCTTGCTAATCACTGAAATCCTATCGCTGTTTCTTACAATTAAATTTTTCAGAGTTACGTTATTATCAAGTGTATTGTAAAGAATACTGTCAGAGGTGAGATAAATACTGTTAGAAGATAATTTGGTATCAAACAGGTTTAAATGCAAAAAACCGGGTGATATATCATGTCTTCCTGATTCCTGATCCTCCACTCCAAATTGAAGATCGTTTATTTGCAGATCATAACCCGATCGGTAAACAGTAATATCATTCGCTGTTCTGTAAATAAAATTTCCATTACTCAGGTTAAGTTTGGCAATATTTAGTTTTTTCAAATACCGACCCAGTTCATTATTTAGTTTTTCGATAGAAAACTTATGTGTAGTACTATCATCCTTAATCGTGTTAATGGCATTTGCAAACTGATAATATTGAGGTTTCTCAATTAATAAATCTTCAGCAATAAATTCACGCTGGTTTATCACTTTTTGGATATCAAACTGATTAATAAACAGTTTTTTAATTTCCAGCTTGCTTGTATCTATTTTGTATTTTACTCCTTCTTCGCTTGATATCTTCTCTAACTTATTTTTTGAAAAGGTCAGGTTGTGAAGGGAAAGAGAATGGTTTTTTAAAAGAACATCCTCAATGTCAAATTTCGTTGATTTATCAGCCGATATGAATTTTAAATCATTAAAACTCGTTTCGAATGACTGATATTCAAAATAGTTTTTTTGTTTATTTAAGTCCGTTTTTATCTCAAGATCAACAGATGAAAAATTCAGATCATTAATCGCAAACATTTCTTCTGAAAGGTTAAATAGATAAAATGACCCATTTTCCAGCACAAATTCATTCAGCACAATTTTATCAGGCAAATCAAACTTCTTTTTTTTATGATTTTTAAATTTAAAAAGATCAGGGTCGTAAATTTTTACATTCGGATTTTTCACAAACAAAGAAAAGTCAGCAACTTGCGAATTAATCAATTCTTTTGTGTTCAGACCATTTAAAACCAATGAATTAACAAGTATGTCCATACATATTTCCTGCTTGTCGCCATTTTTCGATAAACAAGAATATTTAAATCGAATATCTTTTAAATATTGTAGTTGTTCAGGTCCGGAATAAACAAAGCTATCGCATTGAAAGTCAATTTCCGGTTCTGTCAGATGCAATTTCAACCTGCCCGTAGTAACAGATGAGTTTTCAGTAAGCGTCAGGTATTTCGCACCGGAAATAAACGAGGAATCAACAGAAACATCTAACAGCAGTACATTTGCATTATCTATATATAATATTGTATCAATCTCCTTATTTATGGAAAGGCAGTATATTTTTTCTAACTGAAAAGTGTCAGTATAAAATTCCTTAATCATATTAAAAAGGACATCTGTTTTTGAGGCGGTTTCTATTGAATCATTAGTTTTTTTTATGAATTGATACTTGGTTTCTATAAACTTAGTGTCGGAGATTAATATTTTTTCGAACTTTAGATCCTTGTTAGCAATAAATTCTTTCAGCGCGAATCCACTAATAATTATCTTATCTGTCTTTGCAGAATAAACAGGGCGGGCTTCAAAATCGACATTTTCTACCGGTAAAAATGAGATGCCTCCGGTCATAAACTTCCTTGCTTCCGAATGATAAACAATTGAATCGATAGTGAGATAATATTCTTTATTGATTTTTTGCTTATGGTTATACAGGTTCACATCAAGCCGGAAATGTGCATCAAGGTCATTTTTTTCAATTTTTAACTGTGCCAGGTCAGATAATTGAAGATCACGGATGAGGATATTGATCTTGTCGAAGCTGATTTCCGTATCATCTCCTTCCAAATACTGAAAAGCCCCGTATTTGATTTCGAGTTCTTCAATATCAAATGAAAACGGACTGGATTGGCTTTTCTTTTTTATTACTTCCGGAGTAAGAACTTTTGAAAAGAAATCTTTTTTCTGAATAATCGTATCTTTTTTTAGTTCGATTTCGGGGTTAAATAGTTTGATTTTTTGCACTTTAAAATTTTTATTAAAAAACAACTCAATCAAATTTATCCGGTCGATACTAAGCTCAGAAAAAGACAGACTCCTGATATATATGCTCGAAGAAGTATCAATAGAAACCTCATTAAATTTTAATACGACATCAGTAAATTCGACTGATCCTATAAAAATGTTGGCGCCGGCTTTTTTGTATTCGAGGTGGATTTTGTCTTTGCTTAAATTAGCAACCTGCAATTTGATCAAATATCCAAAAAACAAATTGAAAGCAAGGAGAACCAGCGCTATAAAGGCAATGGCAATTATTGATATCTTATATATTTTTTTCAAGACTGTATGAATCTATATTTTATAAATATAATCGATTCCGAAAAGGTCAACAAATTCTTCAAACATCTGCAATTTATCCTCTCCGTATTTCAGGATTTTTTTTCGTATTTTTTCCGGAGGCTTTGGAACAGTGAGATGTTTATCCGATTTTGAGTAAAACTTATCCGCATAACAAATTATTTTTTCTTCATAAGTTACAGGTAACATATCCCGGTGGGGTAGGGGCATATTTGAATTTATGATGTCTTCTGCAGATAGTCCTACTCCGACATGTCTTTCACAAATTGGGGCAATCTCAGGCAAACCTTCTTTTTCAAGGATTTCCCTGCCTAAGTATGTATGGGCAATGTAAGGATACTCACCAAAACAACCTATTTCAGGTGCATCGGTTTTTATTATTCCAATATCATGAAGCATTGCCCCTTTTAAAATAAAATCCATATTCAAACCAAGGTTCCTGTTGTGTTCGCCTATTTTCAGGGAGAGTTCCGTAACTTTTACACTATGAGTGAAATAATATAAATATGCTCTTGAGTCCTTCGGATAATATTTTTCAATAATCCCGGTAACTTCTTCAGGTATAGTAAAAGGAATTTTCAAATTCTCAATCATTATGATAATTTCAGTTAAACCCGTTGAAAAGGAATTTGCAAAGATTACAGTGTATAAGTATGCTGATACTCATTACATTACTTATGATCCGCTTATAAAACCTGTTTTCTACGGGTTTGAAACAAAATTAGATTATTTCAGGTTATTACATCCACTTTGATAATAATATTTTATAATTTTGCAGTGAAATACAATTTTAAATTTATCTTAAAAAAATCTAAAATCCCCGCCCGACTGGCCGTAAGGACGGGCGGGTAAAATCGTAAATAAAAAGGACCCGTAGCATAATTGGATAGTGCACCTGACTACGGATCAGGAGGTTGGGGGTTCGAGTCCCTTCGGGTTCACAAAATATAATTATATAAGCCTGTATATGTGAAAGATATGAGCTTTTTATCTATATTAGGTACAATATAGGTACAACCATACCTCCTGTTGGCGTTCCCACCAACAGTAAAATGTTCAGTTTTCTTTTTAATATTATTTGGATATGCCTGTAATTTTGAGTCACACTTTTTTTGCCCGGCAGTTTTCCGACAGAAAGAAAATAAAACATAACACATCTTAAATATAATATATATTTTGTATATTTATGCCCTATTACGCCAGCAAACAAATTTATTAATTAAAAACAAGAGCTATGAAAAAAATTACACTTTCTATGGTTATGATAACCATAGCCATAACAGTTTTAGCACAATCCCCACAAGCCTTCAAATACCAGGCAGTTGCCAGGGATAATGCAGGGAATGTGCTGGATAATCAAAATGTTACTTTCCGATTTAGCATCTTACAGGGAAGCGCAAGTGGTACCGTAATTTTTCTGGAAACACACGAAGCAATTACCAATGAATTTGGATTAGTGAACCTTGAAATTGGAAACGGGGAACCGGAAATCGGTTCTTTGGCAGAAATTGACTGGAGTACCGGGGAAAAATTCCTTGAAGTAGAACTGGATCCGGCAGGAGGATACACATTTACCTCCATGGGCACTACGCAGCTGCTTTCAGTGCCTTATTCCTTATATTCCGAATCAACCGGCGACACTTCACGTTGGAGAAAAAACAACGATGATTTGTATTTTACAAATGGAAATGTGGGGATAGGGACAGATAATCCTCATTCATGGGCCAAACTTGATGTAAGAGGAACTTTTACTGTGGATGGTTATACATACCTCACCCGCATGGACGGAGGTGAGGCAATTTTAGATTTGTACAATACAATTTCAGATTGGGAGCTGGTTGCAGCATCAGATAACAATCGGTTTGATATACGAAAGTGGGGTGGAGTGGCGGCTTTAAGCATTTCAGATAATAATTTTATTGGGATTGGCACATCAACTCCTGCCGGAATACTGGATATTGCAGGGGCATACTGTTTTCCGGCTATTGATGGCACCTCCGGACAGGTATTGCAAACTGACGGAAGTGGGGTTTTAAGTTGGAATAACGATGCAGGAGCAACTGAAATTAACGATCTCACTGACGGAAGAACCCAGGGCAACTGCGTTTTTCTTGGCTCAGGTGCAGGAGCAAATGACGATGGCACAGATAACCGAAATGTTGCAGTGGGCATAGATGCACTTAATACAAACACTTCAGGAGCCTGGAATACAGCAAATGGATTCCGGGCATTATTCCTCAATACGACAGGAAATAATAACACAGCAAATGGATACCAGGCTTTATATAGTAATACGGAAGGAGAAAGGAACACAGCAAATGGACACTCGGCATTACATGATAATATGACAGGAAATAATAACACTGCAAATGGATTCCAGGCTTTATACTTCAATACGATTGGAAATCATAACACAGCAAATGGATGCCAGTCTTTACGTTCTAATACAACAGGAACTAAAAACACAGCATTTGGATATGCCGCAAATTACTATAACCAGGAAGGCTCAAATAATACGATCATAGGATATCAAGCCGGCCTGGGAACAGTATTCCACAATAAATCAGGAAATGTATTCCTGGGCTTCCAGGCAGGTTACAATGATACAACAGACAACAAACTTTATATTGAAAACTCGCTATCTTCAAACCCTTTAATTTATGGTGAGTTTGATAATGACCTTGTGCGTATAAATGGGGATCTGGATGTCACTGGTTCCTTTTTAAACTTTGGTATTGATGATTTGTTAGACGCAAAAACCCTGGGCAACAGCGTTTTTCTTGGTTCAGGTGCAGGAGCTAATGATGATGGAACGGATAACCAAAATGTTGCAGTTGGTATTGATGCACTTACCGAAAACACTTCAGGAAATAGGAACACAGCAACTGGATACCGGGCTTTATATTATGATACGACAGGACAGAGTAACACAGCAACTGGACACCAGGCTTTATATAACAATACAACAGGAAACTATAACACAGCAACTGGAACCGGGGCTTTAGGTTTAAATACGACAGGAGATTTTAACATAGCAAATGGATTCTATGCTTTATTAGGTAATACGACAGGAAATTATAACACAGCAAATGGATCACGGGCTTTAGGTTTTAATACGACAGGAAATTATAACATAGGAATCGGATATGCCGCAAATTTTTATAACCAGGAAGGTTCAAATAATACTATTATAGGACATGAAGCCGGCATGGGAACATCAGTCCATAATAAATCCGGAAATGTATTTTTGGGATTTCAGGCAGGATACAATGATACCACTGACAATAAACTCTATATCGAAAACTCAAGTTCTTCAACACCGCTAATTTGGGGCGATTTTGCTAATGATACATTAAGAATCAATGGAACATTTGACATAAACAACGCCTATCATTTTCCATTATCAGATGGTACAAGCGGACAGGTATTGCAAACTAACGGAAGCGGGGTTCTAAGTTGGAATAATGATGCCGGTGCAACTTCAATTAACGGCCTAAGTGACGGAAGAACAATAGGCAACAGTGTTTTTCTTGGATCAGGTGCAGGAGCAAATGACGATGGCACAGATAACCGAAATGTTGCAGTCGGGAGGGATGCACTTAACGCAAACATTTCAGGATCCTGGAATACAGCAAATGGATTTCAGACTTTATACTACAATACGATTGGAAATTATAACACAGCAAATGGATACCAGTCTTTACGTAATAATACGACAGGAGATAAGAACACAGCAATTGGATATGCCGCAAATTACTGGAACCAGGAAGGCTCAAATAATACGATCATAGGATTTCAAGCCGGCCTGGGAACATCACTCCACAATAAATCCGGAAATGTATTCCTGGGATATCAGGCAGGATACAATGATACCACCGACAATAAACTATATATCCAAAACTCAGCTTCTTCAACTCCGCTGATTTATGGTGAGTTTGATAATGACCTGTTAAGAGTAAACGGAACCTTTGATATAAATGATGCTTATCAATTTCCAACCACGGATGGTATAAGCGGACAGGTATTGCAAACCGACGGAAGTGGAGTTCTAAGTTGGAATAACGACGGAGGAGCAACAGAAATTAACGACCTTACTGACGGAAAAACAGTTGCCACCAGCGTTTTTCTTGGCTCAGCTGCAGGAGCTAATGACGATGGAACAATTAACCAAAATGTTGCAGTCGGGGATAGCGCACTTAACGCAAACACTTCAGGACATTACTGTACAGCAATTGGTAGCAAGGCTTTATTTTTAAATACGGAAGGAAATGGGAACACAGCAATTGGAACCAGAGCTTTATATCATAATGAAGGAAATGGGAACACAGCAATTGGAGGCTTTGCTTTGGCAGATAATGAAACAGGATATAATAACACAGCAATTGGAGGCTTTGCTTTAGCAGATAATGAAACAGGAATTTCGAACACAGCAAATGGACGCAATTCTTTAGACCTGAATACTACAGGAAGTTATAACACAGGAATTGGAACCATGGCTTTATCTTCCAATATGACAGGAAATAATAATACAGCCATAGGATATCAAGCTGGTCTCTTCTCGGGGGGAGCAAATAAATCAGGAAGTGTATGCCTGGGATATAGGGCTGGGTACGGACAATCTGGAGATAATAAGCTCTATATTGATAACTCATCTTCTACAACACCTTTAATTTACGGTGACTTTTCTACGGATAAAGTAACCATAAACGATGTGCTGATTTTGCCCCCACGCTCTTCTTTCCCTCTCAATGCTGTAGAGGGGGAACTCTTTGTTAGTGATACTCACCATATTTATTGTAAACTGGGTGGAGTGTGGAAACAGTTGGATTAGGATACGTTAGAAGAACTGAAAACACGGATTGAGGAATTGGAAAAAGATAGTCAGTTATTAATCGTAACTTATATTGCTACCTGCTACTGGAAACTCAGCAGGTAAAAGGATTAATTTTTAAAAAATCAAAATGTAGTGGCTTGTAAAACCTTCGTATCCAGTTCTTGCTGCTCGTATAGTTTATTATCAGACGACAGGACATCTTTAACCAACTGGTAAAGACCGGCTGCTAACCTGATTTGCTCAAGGTTACCCCGTGCGCAATCATTGCATACCGGATTGTTGTTAACTAAGTAAGCAAGTGCGGTAAGTTTATCCATTTTATCCATTATGCGTTTATTTGATATGTAAAAGTACGACAAATGATCGATCATTATTTCATTCGATATTATAAACCCCCCCCCTGCCCCCTGTTGGTGTTATCACCAACAGGAAAATATTTTGCTAAATATCTTATTTGTAATTCTTGAATTGACCCAGGATTGGAGCCATTATTTCCATTATAAAACAACCAGGCAGTAATGAACTAAAACCGCAACTCAATCAAATATAAAATAATTTTGTATATTTATACCCTATTACGCCAGCAAATTAAATTATTAATTAATTAAAAACAAGAGCTATGAAAAAGTTTACACTTTCTTTGGTTATGATAACCATAGCCATAACAGTTTTAGCACAGGCTCCACAAGCCTTTAAATACCAGGCAGTAGCCCGGGATAATGCAGGGAATGTACTGGCTAATCAAAATGTTTCATTTCAGATTAGTATTTTACAGGGAAGTGCAGGGGGTCCGTCTGTTTATACAGAAACACACAATGCTGTTACCAACGAATTTGGATTGGTTAACCTGGAAATAGGAACTGGTACAGTGGTTACTGGC
>JACKQG010001419.1_pt1 | contig 33298 bp, 29 predicted proteins | sample 8237621 | NCBI WGS metagenome assembly JACKQG01 (sample SAMN15677084, study PRJNA649215) | marine metagenome | biome: marine; feature: Black Sea; material: saline water; isolation source: suspended particulate matter (SPM) from the Black Sea western gyre | collected 2013-06-09/2013-06-10 | depth...
TATTTTTACATAACTTCCCAACTTTTTCAAAATATTTTTTTGCTGAAGAAAACTTTAGATGTGTCAACTCAACATATTTTTTGATTGGAACAAGTTTAACTTTTAATCTTAATACGTATCCAAGCGTCGCATATGAATTTGGAAAACCAAAAAACAAGTCTTTATGTTTATTATTTGGTGTGCAGATAATGATATCTCCATTGCCAAGTAAAATTTCTGTCTCAGTTATAGTTTCGTGAACTAGTCCATATTTGAATGATGATGATTCTATGCCTAGTCCTGTTAAAGCACCACCAATTGTGATGGATTTTAATTGAGGAACTACTGTTGGCATAACTCCGTGTTTTATGGTTTCATTCACTAATTCTTCATACGTGGTCATGCCTTCAACATCAGCAATCATATTCTTTGTGTCTACGCTTAGAACGTGGTTAAAATTACGAACATTTATTTTAGAACTCTGTCCTTTTCTGTCACGAAATAAATTAGAAGTTGATTTTCCCAGACTAATACTTCCGGAAATAGAGCTAAATTCTTTAATTAAATCTGCTTTTCTTTTCTCAAAGCCTTGAAATGAGCTCATCTTATTGACACATATCCACCAGGAAGACCTTCTTTTGAGAAAACAATTTGGTAAAGTTGTCCTTCTCTAGCTCTGAAAAATCCTGCACATGATAAGAGATAAAAAGACCACATTCTATAGAATCTTTCACCATATTGCTCTTTAAACTTAGGCCAGTTTTTATTAAAATTTGCATACCAAGCCATTAGAGTTTTGTCATAATCAGCACTAAAGTTATGCCAATCTTCTAAAACGAAATATCCTTCTGCTGCAACGCTTAATTGTTTGAATGATGGCAGCATTCCGTTTGGAAAAATGTACTTCGCAATCCATGGGTCGGTTGTTGTTGTTGATGTATCTTGAGCGATGGTATGAAGTAAGAACAAACCATGTTTTTTTAAGCAACGATTAGCTAGTTTCATGAAATTTCTATAATTTTTATATCCAATATGTTCACAAATACCAATAGCCACGACTTTGTCAAAAGTTCCTTTTGCATGGCGGTAGTCATCGAGTATTATTTTCACCGGCAATCCTTTGCAAAGATTTCGAGCATATTTGACTTGTTCTTCTGAAATATTGTAGGATGTTACATTACAACCATATTTTTCAGCTGCATACTTTGCAAATCCTCCCCAGCCACCGCCAAGTTCTAAGATTGTATCTCCGCGCTTTAATTGAAGTTTTTTACATATCAAGTCTAGCTTGTGTTCCTGAGCTTGATCTAAAGTTTTAGCATTCTTCCAGTAAGCACAAGTGTATTGCATACGTTTGTCAAGCATGTTTTCATAGAATTTATTACCAATATCATAATGTTGTTTTGCAACTTTTTTTGATTTGGACTTAGTTTGCAAGTTAACAACTTTTGATTTTATAACATGAGCTACCAGCCCAAGGGTGATTAATTTTTTATCGAGCTTTTGTTTTTTTACTCGATAAATAAACTCATCTAGTTTGTCAACGTCCCACCATTTATCCATGTATGATTCGCCAACGCCGAGAGTTCCTTCAGCTAAGAATCTGTCAAAAACTTTAGGATTGTTTACTTTGAAATCCCATGGTCTGTTGCCATCAATTTTCACATCTATGAGTGTAAGAAATTCTTGAATTTTTTTTGGTAGTTTCATTTTATTGTTTAAGAACATGATTCAATATAAAAATGTTATGGGTGGTTTAAAAAGGGATAGCTTAGTAAGAGCTGAAAGTTGATATTTTGTCAATTACGCTTAATAACTGTTCTTCTTAGAACCATAAACCTTATATACTATTGCAATCTTTTCTTCTCTTCAATAGTGATGACAGTGAGGTGTTAATCTTGAGAAAAATTTGTATTATAAATCAAAAAGGTGGCGTTGGAAAGACCACTACTGCTTTGAATCTTGCAGCAGGAATTGCAAGATCGGACAAAAAAGTTCTTCTAGTTGATCTTGATCCACAAAGCAATCTTGAATTATCTATAACTTTAGAAAATAGCTGGACCGCGTATGATTTCTTGTTTGATGGAGTTGCATTATCTGAGTGCATCAACAACATGGGTGCGAATCTCGATTTGATTAAAGGTGATAATCGCTTGCTTCGAGGCGAACATGAAAACTCTGAGAAGACTCTTGAGAGATTAAAACTAATAAAGGATTATGACTATGTGATCTTTGACTGCGCGCCTTCGATGAATGCTGTGAACACATCTGTTATGTTATTTTGCAAGGAAGCTATGATTCCAACAAGCGCAGATTACTTAGGTTATGAAGGATTGGTTAAAATGGTTACTTTTCTACGTGAATTCGCAGATTACCATGATCATGACATTATGCTTTCAAAAGTAATTCCGACTTTCTTTGATGTCAGGAATAAAATCTGTTCCACTATACTTGAAAAGATTAATAATGAGTACTATCAATATGTTTCTGGTCCGGTAAGGATTAACTCTAAATTGAAAGAAGCTCCTATGAACAAACAATCCATCTTCAAGTATGCTCCAAGTTCTTCTGGTGCAAAGGATTATTGGGCTTTAGTACAATCAGTCCTCTCTGATGAGGAAAAACACAAGAACAATTTGTACGTGGAATCTGCTTCAGGAATTGAAGTCGAAGAAGAAGAACAATGACCTATTAATCAAGGTCATTGAATTTTAGTTTTCTCCATTTTCTCCAATATAAATGCTCTTTATAATTCTCGCAAACTAAAAGAGCAATAATTTTTTATATGACCCTTTCTTCACCATCGTAATGGATTTAGGGGAATTTGAAGATAAGTTTGATGAAGCAGGTAAAAAGAAAGAATTCATAGTCTTTTTCTGTAAATGTAAAATTGTATATAGTGGACGAGCAGAAGCTTCACTTTCAAAAGGAGATAGGCTTGTCTCTGTAAAACAGGATGGCACTATTTTTGTTCACCAGCCAGAAGGCGGAAATCCTATTAATTATATGAAGGCTGGTGGGGCTATAGAATTAATCAAACAAGAGTATGGGTTATTATTCAAAGCCTATAATGCAACGACAAAAGAATATTTAGAACTAGAAATTTCTAGAGTTTACAATTTTATGTCAAAGAAGTTAGAAGATGGACAGAAACAATTACTTGCTGGAACAGAAGCAGATATGAGTGATATGATTAAGCAAAATCCTACTTTGATAAATAAAAATTTCAAGCCTTTGTCAAGAGAGGAACATACTAAATTTGGTTTCATAGATGTTTTTGGTCATGATAATAAGGGCACACTTGTTGTTATTGAATGCAAGCGTTATACTGCGGGTTTGGATGCAGTTCAACAACTTCGAAGATATGTTGAAAAGATTAAAGAGTTAAAAGGTATAAACAAGGTTTCTGGAATAATCGCTTCTCCAAAAATTGCACCAAACGCTGAGGAAATGCTTAAGAAATGGGGTTTTTCTTGGACTCTTGTCAATCCGCCTATGAGATTGCTAAGACATAATAAAAATCAAAAAGATTTGCAATCTTTTTGGTCATGAATCAGAGATTCATAAGTCAAAAAGCTTTAGATGCTTTTTGCAAGTAAATTAAGTATGTGCTAATCTATTTTAAGAATGAGTTATATAAGTTTATTTCTTCTTGTTTGTTTTTTTCGCAGTTCTCTTGGACTTTGTCCGAGATACAAAATCTTTTGATTTTGCTTTCTTCTTAGAAGTAGTTTTTTTCTTAGCTGGTTTTTTCGCAGCTGTTTTCTTAGTGGTTCTTTTTTTAGTAGTCCTTTTTTTCTTAGTTGTTTTTTTAGCGGTCTTCTTTGCTGTCTTCCTAACAACTCTTTTCTTTGGCATGTTGATTGTCTCAATTTTTGGTTCTAAATCTACGACGTCTACCAGAGGTCTTTCTTTATCTTGTTTGAAAGCGGTTATTAGGAATCCAAGGATTATTGCGATTATCAATCCGATGGATAATTCAATTGTTATACTAGTGGATCCTGCTACTGCTTGAGAAACTGTGAATACCAGAACTAATGCAAATATGCAAAAAGCATACCAACATCGGGCGTTCCAAACTGGTTGTCTTGCGAGGTTCCAGATTATCAGCAACTCGCTAACTAAGATTATTAAGACTGTTAAACCTTTTAACCAATTAGAAACTTGTAGTAATATTATTAATAGAATTATTTGTGCTAAGTAACTTATGAGAATTGGTCCTTTATTATTCAACTTTACCCCCTATCTCTCTTTAGAATGTAACTACTATATAAAATTTTTGTTTTATATCCATTCGCGAGTAGTTATTTTTTTAAATCCTCTTTTTCCAAAAAGTTTATATATTTTCACACTATTATTTATTACGAGGGTGAGCCAATGGCCAAACACAGTCACGATATACATTATTTATTAATAGTTTTAGTGTTAACTTTTTTTGTAGTTGCCGTCTCAGTAGATAATATTGATCCCACAGTGACTGGAAATGTCGTAAAATCGTCTGCTGAAAAGGATTTCTATATGAATTTTCTAAGACAAACAATGAACGATCAAAAATTCCAAGCTGTTTCAGTTGGTAATTTACTAAATCCCCTAGATGTTGGTGGAATTAATCCTTGGGAAAATATTGAGTTTACAAGTAGTGGTTCTAACATAGGTGGAAAAGCGATTGCAGTACCAAAAAAAGAAGTTCAGATTATTGAGAAAGTCCAAACTCCTGATTGTGAATGGGTTAATTTAGACAATGAAATTTATAATAAGCTAAAAAGTTTGAATGGCAAATCTGCGTGCAAAGTAGAAGGGTATGATTCTTGTATGATGACTAATCAAGTAACAACATCTATGTACTATGCTTCGAAAGATAGTTCTTGCAAAGACATGCAAATAAAAGAAACAGAAAATAAATTTGGAACTTGTGCTGACCAAATGAAAACAGTTGCTTATCCTTGCACTACTCAATCTAATAATCTTGGAGAGCCTTTGAAAGGAGACTTTGAAGAAAGAGAATATACGACTGTTTTCTGCTGTAACTAATTATACAAATTTCCGTTTGATAAGTAATTATCTATATCTTTTTGGTCGAGATGTGTTTTTTTTGAGAATGAACCCTTATAGAATTTTTTTTTCTTCTGCTTCCACACTAAAGCAAATGTGAAACCGACTGCCATTCCAACTAGGTGTGCGATATTGCCTGTTCCTGAAGGATAGAATATTCCTCCGATGTCTAGCAACATCCATACTATTCCTGCCACCCAAAACGGCATTGGTATTGCGAAGAAGAATAATACTTTAAGCTTTGGCATGAAAACGACTAGTGCTGCTAAAACGCCCATAATTGCACCACTTGCTCCAAGGGATGCGGGATAAAAAAAACTCGCGACAATTCCTGCGACAATTCCTGAAACAAAATACAGCATTAAAAATCTTTTCCAACCAACAATCTGTAATACCAAAGCTCCAAAGACGATCAATGCATACATATTGAATAGTATATGTGCAACGCCGCCATGTAAGAACATGTGTGTTACGAGAATCCAAGGTCTAGAAAAAATATCTGGTGTTAAAATAAGTTGATAAAGTGTTTCCCTACTAAGAAATTGTTGCAGAATAAACACTACTACTGTAATTCCAGTAATGTACCAGATAGTGTTTTGAGCTCTCAATTTCATATTATTGCAGATGAACTTCTTTTTTTAAATCTTTGGAAAATATTTATTCTAGAAATCTATACATTTTGCAATTACAATATTTCTTATGTATACATTATCGCCTGGTGCACTGCAAATACCTGTAAATTGACGGTATCCTAATTCTGCTTTATATGTTCTTGTGCTTGGTTCGAATGTTCTTTTTTCAACTCTAATGGCTGATAGCGGATCAACATTTATGACTTCAATTCCTTTATCAAATTGTTGTTGTATAAATGTACTTAAATCATTTTTTTCAATGTCATATCTGAATTTTGGTTGGTAGTTAAGAATTAGTGTTGGGTGGCTATTTTTTTGGTTAAGATCTCTGTCTCTCACAATTTTTATTTGACACACACTTTTTAGATATAATAAGTCTACAGTTTGTAAATGTTCTATGAACTGTTGGATTTGCATTGAGTCCACAGAATCAAGTCCTCCAATAGCTATGTTTTTGATCCAATTATGTTTTGGAGCCTTGTTGTAATCTGTGATGTTCCATAAACTTGTAACATTTGTTTTAAATGGTAAATTTATGCTTGGTCTATCTGGGTGGTCGCTTGCTTCAAATAGAATTGTAAGAATATCGTCTGTTGAAGTGTATGCGTATGGATCATGAATTGCTCGTTCTTCAGCAGCAAATAGCCATGTTCGCCTTTCCTCTTTTATCCTTTTTTCTAGCGCTTCAGAATATGGTTTGTGGTTGATTTGTGAAATTTTCATGTTAAAGGTTATTATTACTATGGGGAAATAGTAATTTTTTAAAAACCTTTCTTGCGGAATTGTTCTACCAAAAGATTTAAATATGAGTTTCTTCAGAATTAATACTGCTTGTATTTGTTATCAAGTTTTCGAAAACGTAAATGCATGAAAGAAAGCCTTTTTAAGCTTTTTTTCTTAAAAAACAGCAAAAACAAGTGTTTTTACTTAATATCAATGTAAAAACAAGCGGTGACTCAAAATAATACCTAACAGAGACGAGTTTTTAGAATTCTTGCAGAGCAACCCTAATCAAACCTATACTTCTATCTCTAAACATTTTGATATCGAGATGGGGACTGTTCGAGACCTCGTCAAGATGTTCCGCGACTTACTAACAATAACAAAGATAGGCACAGCCCTAATGGTGAACATAAAAAATGCAAGCTAGAAACAAATTACTAATATTTGGAATTATCTTCCTAATAGCTCTAGCCACATATGTAATTGCTGTAGCTGTAACTTCAACAAGTCCTGCAAACAATGTTTGGATTAATGGAACTGCCACAACCATCAATTTCACAGGTACATATGATGATACTTGCACATCTGCTTGTTCATGTGATTTGGTAATTGATGGTGTTAATAGTGGCAAGCAAACAGGTTTGAACATATCTGATGTGGTTTCCATATTTTCAAATGTATCTATTGCCGAAGGGACCCACGCATGGTATTTTAATTGCACCAACACATCAGTGTATGCGAGTTCAACGTCAAGAACATTATATGTTGATAGAACTCCAACAGCTGTTTCATTAGAATCTCCTGCAACAGGATTATGGACTGTTGATAACACTCCAAACTTTTTATTCAACGTATCGGATAATTTAGCTACAAGTTCAATAAGTTGTGAGCTATTTGTAAACGACACAAGCAAGGATACTGATAGTAGTGTGGTAGTTAATACCAGCACTGCTTTTACATCTTCAAGTTTGAGCGATGGATTTTACAATTGGCATATTAATTGCACAGACAGAGCAACAAACATGAATAGCTCAGAATCAAGAGTAATAAAAGTAGATACAACTGATCCAACGATAAACCTAACATTCCCAGCAAATAATACTTTAGTGCAGGTTTACAACACAACAGATTTCAATTTTACTCTCTCAGATAATTTGGCAACAAGCTTTAACTGTTCGCTATACATTAATGGAACAAGAAATATAACGACCAACGGATTATCCGCAGGTGATAATAGTTTTGGAAATAAAAATTTCACGGATGGAGAATACTTATGGTATGTAAGTTGCATAGACCAGGCAGGTAATACCGATAATTCTGCAACGAGATATTTCACAGTTGATGTTGTGCCAGAAGCACCATTGATTTGGACTTTGCCAACATTGACAAACACAGATATAATGCTATATGGGTATTTCAATAAGAGTAATATAACTGCAACTGCATTTTCATATAATGGGACCAATTATACAGATAACGAATCTGTTCCATGTACTGATTTAACAACACTACTGGATACATCTCAAACTTCATTAGCAACGTCTGCAGACAGTGAACATATAATGATTGCTGATGGTGAAGTAGGAAAATTCGTACCTGGAAGATACATAGAACTAGCAGGTCACTACGGAACGAACTTCCTAAGATATAAAATAACATCCACTCAAAATATACAAGACGGAACCTTGGTTTTTGTAACTCCGAACTTAAGAAGTGCAGTAGATCAAGCCGAAAATGTTTATGTATATAATACTCTAAAACCAAAAGGATGGTGCAATATAACTCTAGACATAGCAAATTCATTGCACTCAGGAAATAATTCGATCTCAATGTTGGGTGAGAGGCTTGGATATATTGGCCCTGCAGGAATATATCAATATGTATACTATGACAATCAAACACCAACCACAACAATTAGTAGTGCAAACTACAGTGATAACTCACCGCAGATAAATTTCACAATAACAGATGATTATGGCATAAACTTGTCAAGCATGAGTATAAACCTTTCTGGACAGATGTATAATCAATCAAATGCAACTTGTAGTGGAACAACCAGAGAAAAGAATTGTTCGATAACACCAACTTTGAATGATAGTTTCTATAATATAACTATAACTGTTCAAGACACAATAGGAAACAGCGATGTAAGTGTAACGAAAACATTTTTGATAAACACTCAGAAACCATCAGTGCAATTAGAATTACCTGCAAACAACTATTTTGAAGACCAAACCAGAAGTGTAACTGTTTACTACAATGTGTCTCATCCATTCTACACAATTTTGAATTGTTCACTATACATTGCAGGAAGCTTGAACAACACAAATAGCAGTGTACAAACAGATACAACATCTGAGTTCACAATAAGCAATTTTGTAGATTCAACATATAATTGGAATATAAGCTGCTATGATGAGCTCGGAAATTCAAACACTTCAGAAACCAGAAGTTTCAAAATGGACAATTCTCCAGACAAGCCGGTTTTTGCAACGATTTCAGCAATGATTACGCAGAATAATCTGAGCATACTTGGTTTCTTCAATAAGTCGAGTGTAGATGTAAACCTAACAATAACACAAGGAGAAAGAATTCCAAGAACAACTAACTTTCAAGCTAACGCAAGCAACGCCGAATTACTTTTATCAACAAAAACAAAGAGCCAAGTCATGCCTGTGGGGGCACGTTATATTTATGTTAACAAAACAGAGATACAGTATTTCAATGAAACAACTTATGGGGAGATGTTCATAGAATTTGGAAATCATAAAAGAACAAATTTCCTAAGATATAATATTAGTGATATAACTCTAATAGATAATCAATACTATGCAATTGTTAACTTAACACAAAACTTATCATCGATGATAGTAACTGGAACAACGATTAGTATTTACAATGAATCAAAACCAAGCGGATGGTTCAACATCACATTAACAAATTTGTTTGAAGGAGCAAACGATATAACTATGATTGGAGAAAGATTAGGATTAGTAGGACCAATGTCAGACACTATAGATATCTTTTTCGACAACCAACCACCAGTTATAAACACGACGGGAATAATAGCTAACTCAACATCTAGCAGCCCAACATTGGCATTCAGAGTACAAGATGATTACAATGTGTCACTAACAACCTTGCTTGTATTGTTAAACAATGGTAGTATAACTACGAGACATGTCTGGAACCAACAAACAGATTATAATGATTCTGGCTGGGTATTCGGAGTTAACATTAGCTGTGCAGCGCCATATACAAATTCCTATTGTACATTGTTACCAACACTTGACGATGGAAATTACACAATAAGCATAACTGTGAATGATACTGCAGGTCATAACAAATCGGCAACTGTGAGAGATTTCATAGTGAAAACAAGAGTGGGTGTAATAACAGCAGTAACAGATCCTTCTGCAACAACTAGTTCGGCAGAAATATACATTAACTGGACAAACATATCATACGAACCATTCTTCAGCCACTACGAAGTTTCAATAGGAACTGAACTTTATCCTGCAGCAGGATTTAACAATATTAATAATTGGTTCACAACAACTAATAATTATGTTAATTTGTCGTGGAATATTACGCCTGGATATATGTACTATTTCAATGTCCGAGCAATAGACATATTTGGAAATCAAGGAAACGTAACCAGTAGCAACGGAATAATATATGAAGATAATACTCAGCCAATATTTAACTATTTGATACAAACTGCAACAAATGATTCAGGATTATGGACTAATAGCAACTCAACATTAGGTGCAAGATGGAACTTCACAGATCCTGAAACGGGCATAGCATTCTATGAATATGCAATTGGAACAAATAGCTATCCATACAATGGATGGAATACAACAAAGCCAGTAGCTCAAACAGTCTTAGATGAGATTACCAACGCAGGCTTAACACTAGTAGAAAACGGAACTTACTATTTTAGTGTGCGAGCCAAAAATAACTATCAATACACAGAAGCATGGAGTGACTGGGAAACATCTGCTTCAGGAGTAACAGTTGATTTATCAAAACCAACTGGTGGAAGCATATACTATCCATATGGCAATTTCACTGTAAATGGAGTAGAGATTACATTTAGAACAGGAGATGATGCTGTTTCTGGATTTAAAAGAGCATCAATATTATACGCTTCAGCACCAATGGACAACGGAACTGGTGCATGTGGAAGTTATCAAGGATTTGTAGAAATAGAAAATGTCTCAAAGACAGATAACAACAGAACGTATAATTTCAACTTATTAGAAAATGGATATTGCTACAAATTTGCATTAAGAGTCTGGGATAGAGCAGGAAACATGCAAGAGTACTTATCAGGAAATCAAGGATTCAACATAACAGTTGATTCATCTGCTCCATCACAAGTAACAATTTCAGATGAAGGTCAAATAACAGGATCAACAACGCTCACATATTCATGGACTGAAGCATCAGATCCACATTCAGGAATAAGTGGATACAGATACAGATTATACGATGACCAAAGCAATACATTGGTAGGATGGACAAGTGTAGGTCTGCAGACGAATATCACCTTAGAATCTTTGAGCTTAATAGATGAATATACCTACTACATAGAAGTTGAAGCAACAAACAATGTAGGGTTGACAAGCTTAACTGCAAGCAATGGCATCATGTACTTAGATATGGATACACCAGCTGCTGTGACTGTAATGCAAGTAGAGAATGATACCAATGTATCAAATGGATGGCTAGACTTGTCAAACAAAGATAATACAACTATTAACTTGACAGGAGAGGCAGGAATACATTGTGCATGGTCGCTTTATGATGTTGATTACGCAGATCCACAAGCGAATGGGTACATAACTGCTTGCGCAAACCCAATCAACTCAACTAGTCAAATGTGCGTTGTTACAAATATATCACAAGGAGTGCACAATGTACACGTTGTATGTGAAGACACAGCTGGCAATAGACAATCAGCAAATGAAAACACTGATTTTATGTTTACGAAAGAATACCAACCACCACTCATTAACATTACCGCACCAGAAAATAATGATATAGTAAATGGAGTTGTAAGTGTGCAGATATCAATATGGGATGTTTCATCATACACAGATTGGTATGAACTAAGAAAAGTTGACAATGGAAACTTGGTATTGAATGAAACCATTGGTGATCCAACAGGTTTTGCAATTGACACAACTTTCATGGAAGGAGAATACAACCTAACAGTATTCGCACGAGATACATACAACTACAAGAGTAATGCATCAATAATATTCATAGTAGATAACAATGCACCAACAACAAGCATTATACTGGGAAGCAATTATTATAACCAAAATTTCAGCTTCACGATAAGATCAACATTATTTGCAAATTTATCATATACTATAACAAACAGTACAGGTGCACTCATACAAAGCCAAACAAACACTAGTGTAGTGATGAGGAACGCAAGCCAATGGTTAATACCTGTGAATGTTGACTTATTGAAAGATGATTCATACACAATTATTTCAACCGCGATAGATGATGAAGCCAATACGAGAACTGATACAGAAACATTCTATATTGACACAACTGCTCCTGACTACAGAGGGGATATAGATATTGAACCAACAACAATATACGAAAACCAGACCATAAGTATTTACTTGAATTGGAAAGAAATGGTTTCATTGGATGCAATATGGGTTAGACATAATGCTAATGAATCATTCGTAAATTATACTGCTAGCTCAACAACACCAGGTGATGAAATTTACGAAAACTACACGCGATATAAAGTAGATATTCCAACTTATATGACAACAACTTCAGAAGTGATAACTTATACTTGGCATGCAAGAGACAACGCAGGAAATGAAGTTAGTTATGGACCATTCGCAGTCAACGTAACAAACAGAGATCCAAATATTACAACCAACAATTTGACAAGTGGATGGGCAACAGTCTACTACCAAGAACTAATAAGCTTCATAGATTTGGACACAAGTCAAAGCAATAGCTCATACTTCAACTGCACATTAGCATCAAACCCCGCAGCAGCTGGCTTGAACATATCAGTAGTTGACAATACAAAATGTTTGTTGGAATGGGGATATCCAATAGCAAGTAATTACTCAGTCAATATCACTGTAACCGATTATGCAGAAGGAAGTGCAGTTGGAAGTGTAACAGCGCCTTTGGAATTAATCATACTTCCAACAGCAGTACAAAACAATACTGTGAACACAAGTCATACAGTAGAATTCCTATACAACTCGGGTGGAGAATTGCAGGATTCAGAATCAGCAAGTAGTGATATGAACATCACATTACCAACAAGTCAGTTGTATACAGTGAATTTGTTAATAGATAATCTATATGTTACAATGCAAAACTACAATGTAACTGATAATATGAATATATTCTTCCAAATGTTGAACTCAGACAATATTAATGATAGCAATACAAGCATAGGGTCAAATGATACATACAGACCATTGGAAGCATATGCATTCAGAGTTACGTCAAATTATAATGGAACATATATTGTTGGATTCAATTATTCAGGATATGGGGTTGCTGCAGATAGCTTAAAGATATTCAAGTTTGATTATGACGAACAAACAGGAGAAATAAATTACTCCTCACAACAAAGTGTGACAACAAGTGTCAACTCAGGAACACTCATTGTATCGGCAACAGTGTCAAACTTCTCAGCATTCATACTAACAAGGAACGTCGGTGCAAGTCCAACTCCGCCTGGAGGCAATAACAATGGAAATGGTGGCGGAGGCAACGGTGGAGGTGGAGGATCATCATTTTACACTCCAGCAGTAAGTTGCACTGATGGATTCATGAATGGATTAGAAGAAGGAATAGATTGTGGAGGTTCATGCACAGCAACATGTGAGACTTGTCATGATTTAATCCAGAACCAAAACGAAATAGGTATTGATTGTGGAGGTGAATGCGCTCCATGCCATGCACCAACTTGTACTGACGGAATAATGAATGATGGTGAAACAGGTGTAGATTGTGGAGGTCCATGCCAATCATGTGAACCAATTGCAACATGTGATGATAATATTTGGAACGGTGGAGAAGAAGATGTTGATTGCGGAGGATCATGTATACCGTGTGTAGGTTGTGATAATGGTATTAAAGACGCAGGAGAAGAAGGTGTTGATTGTGGAAGCGAATGTGGAAATGAATGTGGACCAAGCATAATAGAAACACCTGTCAGAGAAACACCAAAGTATATGTGGATATTGCTAATTGGATTTATACTCATAGGAGGAATAGCAGCACTATGGATTTACAACAGAGAAGAGAAAGTTGTTAAGTCTGTAACTGCCAAAGCGACATTTGACGAACAAGAAGTCACAGAGTTAAAAGAAGAGGAGAAAGAGGTGATGGGCAGGTATGTGAGTAACTACTTGTTACAAGGTTTAAAATTAGACCATATAAAGACACAACTACTAGTAAGCGGCTTCAAAGAACCGCACATCGATGCAGTAATGGCAACAGTACTAAGAGATAAGAAAGTACTAGAAATACAAGAGTACTTGGACAACTACAGCAAAAAGGGACATCAAATCGATGAGTTGAAGCAATGGGTACTAGGACAGGGTGTTGAAGAGGATATGATTGACGAAGCAATAGCTAGAAGAGAATACAGAGATTTGCAGCGATAACTTCCTCCTCCTTTCTTAAATATAAAAATGCAGAATATACACTTGAAGATACATTATTTTTTGAAGAAAGAAATAAATGAGCTATATATAACACATGCTATTAGGGCATTTGCAATGTCCACAATATCGGTGTTCTTACCAATATTTCTTTTGCAGAGAGGATACTCTTTAAATGAAGTTATGCTCTACTTCTTTTTACATGTTTTTTTGGGAACAGTTTTTTTCTATATGTCAATGAAATTATCCCAAAAAAAAGGGATTAAGCACAGCATAGCTGCAAGCATACCAATTCTTGCGCTCTTCTTTATTTGTTTACATCAGATAGTTCCATTGATGAATGCAATTGGCAGAATAAATACTCTTGTGCTAGTTGATGTTTTGATATCATTGTCAATGGCGATGTATTACTCAGGTTTTCATATAGACTTTGCAAAATTCTCAGAAAAGAAAAAATCAACTAAACAGATAAGTATTATACAAGCATTGGCTCTTATCTTTTCAATTTTGGGTCCGTTATTTGGAGCGGTGATGATTTCATTTTATTCCTTTGAAATATTATTCATAATTATAATTGGAGCACTGATTGCATCTGGAATTCCACTAATGTTCTCTGGAGAGTTTCATGAACCACTGAAGTTCAAAATGAAAAACATTTTCTCAAAGAAAGTATTGCAAACCGATTGGGTTTTTATTGCAGAAGGAATGAGAGATTATGCTGCAAGAATATTTTGGCCATTATTGCTTTACTTTCTCATGATGAATTTAAACGAAATTGGTGGGATATATACTATTTCAAATGCACTCTTGGCCATATTCACATTGTACATGGGTAAAAAAATGACTTCCAAAAATAGGAATCACTTAATGAATATAGGTGCGATAATACATTCTTTCTCGCTTGCGATTAGAACGCTTCTAAAAACATTGTCAATGATTGCAGTAACCCAGGGTGTTGGCGCAATATCATTCACAATGATAAATTTACCATTTCACTCAACATTTTATAACAACTCAAAAAAGAGGGGAATTGGGTTTGCCATATTCTCAAGGGAAGTATATCTGCATATTGGAAGATTGTTATTCTTAATCATTGTGTCATTGCTATTATTGTTCATGCAAGTAACACTTGCTTTGATGATTGCCATAATGATAGGATCTTTCTTCACACTACTCATGACCAAAATAACTGATGATTAAATACAAACTATATTTTTTTCTACTATTGGTTTTCAACATATAGTTTGGGATTACAACAATGTTTAAATAAATAGTATGTTTTACTTTTATATGCCGAAGGAAACAAAATACATTATTTTCACCGGTGGAGTTCTATCAGGTTTAGGCAAAGGAATCGCGGTTGCAAGTGTAGGAAAAATTCTTTCTCCAAAGTACAAAGTTATGCCTATAAAATGTGATGGGTACTTGAATGTCGATCCAGGAACAATGAATCCAGTAGAACACGGAGAAGTATTCGTATTGGATGATGGCGGCGAAGTTGACATGGACTTCGGGCACTACGAACGATTCATAGGAACAACATGTTATTCTGAACAAAATTTAACGATGGGAAAAGTATTTCATGAAATTAGAATTAAGGAACGAAGAGGAGATTATCTTGGAAAAACAGTAGAATATATTCCTCATGTTGTTGATCATATTAAAAACAAATATTACGAGCTGGCTAAGAAAACAAACGCAGACATTGTTTTGATAGAGATTGGTGGGACAGTTGGACAAATAGAAAATAACTTGTATATTGAAGCATGCAGACAAATGAAGAAAGATGTTGGTGAAGAAAACATCATGTATATTCATCTTTCGTATGTGCCAATCCCAAGCGGTGTAAATGAGCAGAAAAGTAAACCAACACAACAAAGCGTTGATTTGCTGCGACAAAGAGGAATAGCACCTGATATAATTATAGGAAGATGCTCAGAAATGTTAACAGACTCCATTAAAGAGAAAATGGCTACTTTTTGTGACGTGACTCCTGACGCAGTAATTACGGGATTGGATGTTAATTCAGTATATAAAATTCCGTTGGTTTTTGAACAACAAGGAATGTCAAAAATCATATGTCAAAAACTTGACATTTGTGTCAAACCAAAACTTGACAAATGGGAATCATTAGTTAAGAAGCTGTACAATGGTGGTAAAACATTGAATATAGCAATATGTGGAAAATACACTAATTTGGAAGACTCGTATGCTAGCGTTGTAGAAGCACTTTATCACTCTGCAGCAAATTTGGACTGCAAAGTAAATATTTCATTCGTAGAAACAACTAATATCTCTAATATGGATCAAATAGCGAATTTGGATGGGGTGATAGTGCCAGGCGGATTTGGATCAAGAGGTGCTGAAGGGAAAATCAAAGTAATCCAGTATTGCAGAGAACATAACATACCATTCTTAGGAATTTGCTATGGATTGCAATTAGCTGTTGCGGAATTTGCACGAAACATTGTAGGCTTCAAAGATGCCAATAGTACAGAGATAAATCCTAATACAAAATTCGCAGTTGTCGATATTTTACCAGAACAAATTCAAGTTGAAAATAAAGGTGGTACAATGAGACTCGGTGCATACCCCGCAATTTTGAAAAAGAATTCAAAGATTTATCATTTGTACGGTTCTGAAAAAGTATCCGAAAGACACAGGCACAGATATGAAGTAAATCCTGACTATCATGCAGTACTGCAAAAAAATGGGTTGATTTTTTCAGGCATGTCACCTGACGGGAGATTAGTGGAATTCATAGAAATTTCAAATCACCCTTACTTTGTTGGCTGTCAAGGTCACCCTGAGTTGAAGAGTAGTTTGCTAAAACCTGCACCTTTGTTTTTTGGATTAGTGAAGGCTGCGAAAGAAAGAAGAGTTAAGAGTTAAGATATTTTTTATTCTTGTAAAGCTTTAATGAAGTAATAATACTGATACATGATATGCCAAACATTGCTAAGAATAAAGCTCTAAACCCAAATATGGTTGCAAAATAACCGCCTGCAATTGCAGCTATTGCTGTTGCAATATATCTCATTGATTCCCAATCTCCCCATTGAGATGAAGCTTTTTTCTTTTCAAGATATTTAGAGTACAATGCATCATAAGCAGGTACTTGGACTGCTTCTGCAATTCCTAAGATTATTTGCGTAATGATTAACATTCCTTGACTATAAACAAAGAAGTATGACAAGCAACCAAGTGCAGTTAAAATATATCCTAATGTAACAAGTTTTTCCTTATGTTTGAATCTGTCTTCCCAATGACTTATAGCATACATAAGAATGCCTGATGTAATCATGAACGCAAAGAAAGCCCAACTGGCATCCAATAAATCACCGCCGATATCTTGTACAAAAATAGCATAAATTGGTCCAATCATTCCAAGCGCGAAAGTTGCCCATGTATCGGACAGAAGCAAAAATTTTATACCTCTTTTCATAAAATGATTGTTCTCTAGAAGGTATATAAATATTTCTAAAAGTTATCTATGAAAAATTAATTTATTATTTCTTTATATCGGAAGCAACTTGTTAAATGATCATTAACCATTCCTGTGGCTTGCATATGTGCATACATGATTGTAGAACCAACAAATTTGAAGCCGCGTTTCTTAAGGTCTTTACTCATAGCATCTGATTCAGGAGTTGTTGTGGGAATATCGCTCATCTTATTCCACTTATTTTTGATTACCTTGTGATTTGTAAACTGCCAGATGTATTTGTCAAAAGAACCAAACTCTTCTTGAACTTCGATGAATTTTTGTGCGTTGATAATTGCAGATCTAATTTTTAGTTTGTTTCTAACAATTCCTGCGTCTTGAAGTAATTCTTGAACTTTTTCTTCGCTGTATTTCGCGATTTTTTTATAGTCAAAATTGTCAAATGCTTTTCGATAGTTTTCTCTTTTTTTCAGAATTGTGCTCCAACTCAAACCTGCTTGAGCGCCCTCTAATATCAAAAATTCGAATAACAATTTATCTTTATGAACTGGCACGCCCCATTCTTTATCATGATATTGCTTGTAAAGTTCGCTCCCCAAACACCATTCGCAACGTTTCATCTTAATTCGAAAAGTAGTCAAAATAATAATCTTTATAAACCATATCTTTTTCCACGAAACTTATGACTGAACAATGTATTTCATGCAAAGTAAACATAGCTAACCAGCAAGGTGGCTCTAGATTTCTATGTCCTAACTGTGGAAAGCACGAAATAATTAGGTGTAAAAAGTGTCGACAAATAGTTGCAAAGTATACTTGCCCAGAATGCGATTTTACAGGTCCTAATTAAAATAATGAAAAGAGGTTTAAAATGGCTAATGCAATTATTACAATTAAAATAATGCCTACATCACCAGAAGTTGACTTAATGACTTTAGAAACTCAAATTCTCAAGAAAATTGAAGCTTTTGCAGGAAAAGGTGACACGAAGTCGGAAACAGAACCAATTGCTTTTGGTTTGAACGCTTTGAACATAATTTTCATAATGGATGAAAGCATTGGAAGTCCAGATGTTCTAGCTGATCAAGTAGCTGAGTTTGAAGGTGTCAACTCTGCAGAAATAACTGATGTTAGAAGAGCTATAGGATAAAAAGATTTAACTTTCTTTTACATAACCTGGGTGAAGCTTTACTATTCTTGGATATCCTGGGATTATTGGTTCATAAGTTATTTTTCCCATTCTTGTAAGGTTGTTAGTTAGAAGTGACCTTATGCTGTGAACTTTACTTCGAATGGAGTGTTTAGTGAAATAAAAGTCTACAGCATCCATCTCTTGGAAATTGATTGGTTCGCCAGACTTCATTTTTTCCAAAACTTCTTGTTGAATTGCAGGGTTTCTTTTGTTCCTTTGTTGACCGTCTGCAAAATCTGCTGCTAAATACTCTTTCCAAGTACCAATCTCTAAGTTTTTTTCTGCCTGAAGATATTCCCAAATTGCTTCTTCAAATTGTGGATATGACATCCAAAATTGATGATCTTTTGATGTGCCATTCAGAGGAAATATTTTGGCATAATTTGCGAGAACTGAGATTGGAAATAAGAGATCAATTCCTTGTACGGAGAAGATTGATTTTTCTTTTCTAGGATTGTAATCTACTGTTTCAAGGTTTTGATATACTTTGTCATCTACTTGTGGATGCTCAATCTGATTATCTATTGAATTCCTCAATTCCTTAAGATCAATTAAACTCATAGTATTGTCACCACACAGTAGTATATAAATGTTTAGTTTTTTATTATCTCGACCAGCTCGTTAAGAGAAATATTGCTTCTGATACCAAAGTCAGAGAAATGCGTACGAGAAGCCTGAAAACCTCTTTTTCTAATGGTCTCCATTAAAGGCTCGTACTTAGGAACATAAAGTTTTTTGTGCTCGCAAATCTTGTGAATATCATGGAATCCAACGACATTAATTTCAGATTCGCTCATTATCATGCCAAGAAATTTTTCTAATTTGGGATCTGCATTCTTCAACATCTTCTTGACTAAAGGTTTATGCCATAAAGAACCAAACCATAAAGGACCTGTCTTGCCAATCATGCCATGTTTTTTTATTACTTTGTCAACCCTGGTTTTACCTTTTTTGCAACGGAAAAAAACTCTGAAGTAATGTTCTTTACTATAAGAAAAAATTGGTGTCAAAGCCTTATCAAATTGCGCGGCGATTAACTGTACTTTTCTGATGAGAATTCTGATACCGATTTCGTGCTTTAATTCATTTCGCAGAGGAACAGCCCAATATTTTCGCTTACAAGCGTTTTCATAAGTACCACAAAGAGCAGAAGTGTCAGTTGCTGTGACTGCGAGAATTCCTTCTCTAGAAAGTCTTGTAATGGCCGCGTCCAAAAAAGGATTTGGAGTGCCAAAAGGATCAATATCAATATAACTAAAACCAGAAGTGTTCAACATGAAAAGATTTGCGTCTTCATTAGATATTATGATGTCTTTATTTTTTTTAATATTACTAATCTTAAAATTCTCATTCAGGATTTTTACGAAATCGCTCTTATTATCATTGAAAGAAATGTTCTTAATTTTATTTTTTTTAAGTTCCAATAAAAATCTAATCCCGCGAATTCCGCTGCCACTCAAAGGCAAACCAATCTGCAAATCCTTGTCAGGTAAAGAGTTAAGTAACAAGATGCTGATATCTCTATTAAATTTCATAACAGGATTATAGAAAACAGGTAATTTTCTAGAAATCTTACTCTCCTCAGAAATTCTAATTTTTGCTTTACCCTCTTCAATGGTTTTCATAGCATAAAGAATAAGTTTGCTCTTTTTATGTCTTTTTGAACTTTTCAGCATGATGGAACAACAAAGTGCATAAAGCGATGAAGACAACCATAAAAGCCAATGCGCTAATAGACGCCGCAGAGGAGATTGCGGGTACTTGCCCAGGTAAAGTGCCTGTATTGCCAAGAATGTTACCAGGATTGAAGTAAAGCCCCACAAAACCAACAACAAACACTACAATCAAGAATACAAGAATCCCATAATGATGCCTGTGACCTTCATGCTCTTTTTTCATTTTCTAGAATAAAAAACAATTACTGCAATGATTAGTAAAACCAATGAAGTTCCATACAAATTAAGGTTTGTAATAGGAGTCTTGAAAAAACCACTTATGCAAGCAATGATGATTGAGTGAAGAACCCAACTGATAAGAATCGGCCAGCCGTATTCTTCCCACTTAGTTTTGAAAACCTTATGTTTAAACCAAGCCCTGAAGATGATTAAACCTGGAACATAGAACATCCATAAGAAGCCATAGAACTTGCTAAGTGTCATCAGGAAAGGAACCTTGGCAGCGAGTAGTATCAAAGCCAAAACCAAGCCAGCAACGATGTAATAAACAAAGTACATCAACTCCTGCTTAGAAAGCAAAATCTTTCGACCTTTAGGTTTAGCAGGAACCTTCTTTTTAGCAGAACTCTTAGTCTTTTTCTTAGCCATTAACAGATATAAAATAAAAAGAATACAAAAACCTTTCGGTTTTTGAAGTTAATCTTCTACGCGCCTCCTGTACTGGCAATTATCATCCAAATAATACCAATAATGATAACAACAACGAGAATAATTAAAATTCCTATGTAGTGATGGTCTTTTTGTTGAACATTTTTTTCCATTTTAGGCACCTCTTTTTAATAATAACAATTATTTTAAGACTAAGTGTTATTTAAATCTTACTGGTAAATCGTTAATAATTTTTATAAAGGGATAGTTATTTCTTCAGGCCATGGTAACTAGAAGTCCGATTGTATCAGTTTTAGGTCATGTAGATCATGGAAAATCATCCATTCTGGATGCTATCAGAGGGTCGAATATCGTTGCTGGAGAAGCTGGTGCTATAACGCAAGCTATTGGCGCTTCAATTATACCATTGGATATGGTGAAAAAGAAGTGTGGTGTACTTTTAGAGTCTCTAAAAATGGATTTTACAATCCCAGGATTATTATTCATAGATACACCTGGACACGCAGCATTCACAACTCTAAGAAAAAGAGGAGGAAACTTGGCAGACATTGCAATTCTTGTAGTAGATATTAACGAAGGTTTCAAACCACAAACAATTGAAGCAATAGAAATTCTAAAAGGTTACAAGACACCTTTTGTCATAGCAGCTAACAAGATAGATGTAATAGGTGGGTACAAAAAAACGACTGACTTTGTGTTACAAGATATCAAAGCACAAGCTCCAAATGTGCAAACAGATGTTGACAAAAAAATATACCAACTAGTAGGTTCATTACACGATCAATTCGGATTGGTTTCAGACAGATTTGATAGAGTTAGTAGCTACACAGAACAAGTAGCAATTATACCTTGTTCTGCAAAAGAAAAAATTGGTTTGCAGGAATTATTAATGGTTATAACTGGTCTAGCACAAAAATTCTTAGAACAAAATCTGAATATTGATGTAGCAGGCAAAGCCAAAGGAACCATTCTTGAAGTAAAAGAAGAGAAGGGTTTAGGAACAACCGTTGATGTAATTGTATATGATGGAATGTTGTCAGTGAATGATACAATTGTAATTGGATCTTTGGACAAACCGATTGTAACAAAAATTAGAGCTCTTCTAGAACCAGATCCGTTGGCAGAAATGCGAGATAAGAAAAGCAAATTCAAATCAGTCAGACAAGTATGCGCTGCAACAGGAGTAAAAATTTCTGCTCCAGAACTTGACAAAGTAGTTGCTGGCATGCCATTAAGATCATGCAAACCAGAAGAAGTGGAATCTGTAAAAGAGAATCTGATGTCAGAAGTTGAAGAAGTACTTATTGAAACAGATGGTTTTGGAATAATCATAAAAGCAGATACAATTGGTAGTTTGGAAGCAATGATTAAAATACTCAAAGACAAAAGTATTCCTATCAGAAAAGCATCAATAGGTAATATAACTAAGAAGGATTATTCAGAAGCAGAAAGTAATCATGAAAAAAATCCTTTGCTATCAGTCATTCTTGGTTTTAGTGTAGAAGATGAAGTAAAATTACAAGGCGGCGTGGTGAAAGTCTTAACCGATCAAGTAATATACAAATTAATAGATAATTTTGAAGAATGGCAGGCGCAAGCAAGAACAGCAGAGAAAGCAAAACACTTAGATAAACTTGTAAGACCATGTAAAATTGAGATTTTGCAAAATTGCATTTTCAGACAGAGCAACCCATGTATAGCTGGTGTTGAGATACTAATCGGAAAGCTAAAAATGGGAACTCCACTAATGAAGAATTGTATATTCTTAGCAAATGTTAAATCAATGCAATCTGACAAGGAAAACTTAAAAGTAGCCGAGAAAGGAAAACAACTAGCACTCTCACTACCAAACGTGACTGCTGGCAGACAAATAATGGAGGGTGATTTTATTTACTCCGATATTCCTGAGGAAGATTTCAGAAAACTAAAAAAACTAACAGACTTCTTGACAAAAGACGAAGTGCATGTAATGAAAGAAATTGCGGAAATGAGAAGAAAACACAACCCAGTGTGGGGTGTATGATGCAACATCTAAAAATTCTAAATTCAAAAGAACAGAAAAACATTCGTAAGCTCTTAAAAGAAGAATTTGGATTCGAAGAAACGCTTGAATATGTCTTCTTGATTAATAATAAACAGCGTGTATATATTATTAATAGAGACATCGAAAGAGTTGATTTAGAAACTCTGAGAATTGATGCAATGGGATTGTACTTTGGAACCTTAGAAGGTGGCGGTTTAAGACTAAGTATCGAAGGAAGTCAAATTATTGGACCAAAAGCGAATAAAAACATCTTAGAAATTAATGATAAACAATTTGAATTATGGCTTAAAGGAGTTGACTTTGAAATAGAAACTACTTTGTTAGGATTTGTTCTTGTAAAATACGAAAAAGAATTTGTTGGCTGCGGAAGAATCAAAAATGATGTGTTGATGAACTTTGTTCCAAAAGCCAGAAGGTTAACAGTTGTTAACAAATAATTTACTCACTAAATGTTCTATAATGTCTTGTTGAATTAGGGCTCATATTGGCTCTACCCTTAGGTATCATTTTTCTCTTGGTCATGGATTTATCATTATAAACATCTTGCCAATACATAATGAGCATCCTTTCAAACGAGTTAAGAATTCTGTATTGTAACCGATGATTACCTTTAATCTGTTCCTTTACAACTTTGGCTTCTTTCTTACCTTCTTTTCCTCTTGCGTCCAGTCTTTCAAAATATTTTTCGATTAAATCGTATGGGTGAGTTCTTTCATCTTTTGGCTTAGTTTTTTTTCCGAGTCCGCCACTTCTCACGGTTGCTTCTAATTGGTAGTCTAGATAAATCTTATCCAGAACATCGAATGCTTCGCTAAAATTCTTTGTTAAATATAGTTCTCTAACTCTATCTATTTTGTTTAGAGTGTCAGGATCCATTTTTCTATCTTTGGCTTCCTTTTCCAGCCAATCAGAGTCAATCTGTTTTATTGGGGCGATAATTCTTCCATACTGTGAGTATAATTTTCTATCGGTAAAATCCAAAAATCCACCACCCACATTGAATCCTTTGCAATGATATTTCAATAAATGTTCTTTCTCAACAGCAATTCTCTTAAGCGTTCTTTTGATGACTTCTTCTTTCAATGCACTTACATAAAAATCAAATCCTTGTCGATTCATGTATTGATTTATTGTATCAACTACTCTGAAACTTTTGTAAATATTGAAAAGCCTCTGGGGTGTTTTAACAGCTTTTTTTCTGTCAGCCCAATGACTCAAAGTTTTGAATTTTTCCCCACTCTGTTCAATTAGTCTAGCATATTTATCTCTGATATTATCTGTGAATTTGTGCTTTGCAATACTAATCTTTTTCTTTGATTGACTCTGTTCTCCTAATATTCCGACTAATCCATTTCTAATGCCTCTAATTATTTTTGTAGGAATATCTCTATATGTATCTTCCATTTCTGTTACGTTGGCAATATTATCTCCACATTTAATCTTAAGAACATTAATTGCATATTTACCCATTTTTCTGGGTGTTCGAATCATATTTAGCAAATACTCTTTGTATGTGCCTTTCTTTTTCATTTGCTCAGCAATATACATAATGCCTTCTGCATCTTTCAAGAACATTTCTTTATTTTTTATTGCATCACAATTATTCACGAAATCCACAAAAGCTTTTTTGATGTCTGTAGGTTTTATGTCTGTATCTTCTGGTAGATCATGGATAAATCCACCTACAATATCCAAATAACTAAGTTCACTGCCTTGCAATATTTGTTCGATTGGTACCTCTACTGATTTAGCCGGCATATCATCTTCGACAACCAAATATTCAATTGTTGGATCTTCTTTTCTTTCATAAACGCTTTTTATGACTAAAGATGTGTCAATGCAGTGACCTGCGTATGGTCTTTTAGTCTGTCTTTTTTGACCTTTATGACCTAGAAGGCTATATTCCATGAAGAAAGTTATAACTTTTATTTGCTCGTTATCAAAATACTTATCTCTGTTAAATAAAGACATAACGGTATCTTCCAATAGTGCAGTCTCTCCTTTCAGCGCGTGTTGCTCCATGAGTTCAACATTTGCTCTGGGTAAAGGGTATGTTTGCTTGTGGTTATTTGAACCGTTCATTTTGACATTTTCGGATAGAATTATCTATCGTGGTTGTCAGAAATTAAACTATATTTAAAAAGATTGCTAAAAATCACTATTAACTAGTAGTTAATTAAAGAATGTCTTCTATTGGCTTCTTTTCCTTCTTTTGCTCTTTGACCATCTGCTCAGCTTCTTTTTGAAGATCAACACCTAAGTCCTTCAAAGCACCGATGTGCATTTGCATGAGTTGTTCAACGATCTGCAAAATTCTGGCCATTTCCTGTCTTTCCTTAGCCAAAGTACTTAATGCGCCCTTATGAAAACCAATTTGTTCCTCTTTTGATTGAGGTTCTGCTTCATTTTTCTTTTTTTCTGCCATTGTAATATGCCTCCTTATAATTATGAATTAATATTCTGTAGAAAAAGATGTTTTTTAAATGTTATCTTTTGGAGCTTGGTACTTGACAAATCCCTTGCAACTCTTGCCCTTACAACGACACTCAAAATTCAAATCCTCGTCAGCATAATCAGAATAATCGCTAGTGATCTCTTCACCCTTACTGATATCTTTATTTGCAACATCACAAAAATCTTTTCCAATGGTATTAGGATTACAAGAATGATTAACATACCTTTCAGGAGGCTGCATAAAAACGTATTTTTTGTCAAAAAAGGTAATATATCTTTTATCTTCCCTTGTCATCTTTTCAAATTCTGCTTTAGTTAATATATAACCCGTATCCCATTTCAAAACAATATCTCCTTCTTTGAAATCTCGGGCCGCAAAAACACCAATTCCAGAAATTCTAGATTTTTTAACAACTATGTCGGGCATAACATAAGAGAAGCTCTTGTGTTTAATAAAGATTCCTATAGCAATATTAATAAATATTGTCTAATTTTTAAAATCATGACCCATACTATTCGAGAAGTTTCTTTGGATGAAATTATGAATATTAATGGAAAAATTCCTGAATTTGAAGAAGAACCAAGATTGAAATTTGAAACTAAACTTGCAAATAAAAACCATTTACTAATTGCAGCATACATTGAACAACAACCAGCAGGTTATCTTATCGCCTATGACAAATTTGGAGATGGTTCTATTTATTGTTGGATGGCAGGCGTAATTCCTTCATTTCGTAAGCAAGGCATTCTATCCCAGTTAATGGATTATCAAGATCAATGGGCACAATCTAAAGGTTACAATAAGATAAAAATAAAAACAAGAAATAATAGGCGAAGCATGTTAAGTTTTCTAGTAAAAAATGATTTTTATTTCACAGAAGTTAATGCGGGAGATACCATTGAAGAGAACCGAATTTCTCTTGAAAAGAAATTATGATTCCTATAGCAATATTAATAAATCCTAACCTTTTCTGAACAACATGATTCTAGGGAAAATTGTAGGTAAAGTCACAACAAAAGATTTCTCATTCAAACTAGACAAAGAAACAAGGAAGTTTGAATACGTGCAAGTATACCACTCAGTCTATGACTATGTTCTGTGTCAAATAATCGAACTAGAAACAACATCTGATGGAACGACTGCGAAATGTAAGATTATAGGGTATAAAGACAAAGAAAACAAGGTAAAACAAGTCAGGATACCATTCGAACCAGGAGCAGAAGTACTCGAAGCAGAAGATGATTTCATAAGATCAATTATCAAACTCAAGGATGAGAATGAAGGAGCATACATCGGAAAGCTAGATGGCAAAGACATAGATGTATCTTTGGACTTGAAAAAATTACTAACAAAACATTGTGCGGTACTAGCAAAATCTGGAGCAGGAAAAAGTTACACTGTAGGTGTATTGGTAGAAGAAATTCTTGAAAGAAAAATACCTCTTTTAGTGATTGACCCGCATGGCGAATACTCAACTATGCGATTCGAAAATGAGAAAGATAAAGATGAAATGAAAAAATTTGATGTAGAACCTAAAGGCTATGATGTAAAAGAATATGGTGATCCAAGTGTAAATGAGGGAGTCATACCATTAAAGTTAACAAGGGACATCACCAATGCAGAATTAATACATTTGCTTCCAACAAAACTATCAAGCACACAAGTTGGAGTGTTGTACAGTGCGTTGAAAAATATTGAGCAACTAAACTTCAACGAATTATTATTGGAACTAGAAAAAGATGAGAGCTCAGCGAAATGGAGTATAATAAATGTTATAGAATATTTGAACAATCTAAACATATTTTCAGATTCGCCAACATCATATGCGGAATTGATTGCACCAGGAAAATGCACTATAATAAATGTGAAAGGAATGGCGCCAGAAGTACAAGAAATTATAGTCTACAAATTATGCAAAGACTTATTTGAACTAAGGAAGAAAAACGAAATAGCACCATTCTTCTTAGTATTAGAAGAAGCTCATAACTTTTGTCCGGAGAGAAGTTTTGGAGAAACAAAGAGCTCAAAAATATTAAGAACGATAGCAAGCGAAGGAAGAAAATTTGGATTAGGATTCTGTGTGATCAGTCAACGACCAGCAAGAGTGGACAAATCAGTTTTAAGCCAATGCACAACGCAGATAATTTTGAAAGTAACAAACCCAAATGATCTAAAGGCAATCTCAAACAGTGTAGAAGGCATAACAGCAGAATCAGAATCAGAAATACAAAATTTAGTAATTGGAACTGCTCTAGTATCGGGAGTTGTAGATATTCCTTTGTTGGTTAATATTCGGCCGCGAAGAAGCAAGCATGGTGGGGATGCAGTTAACATATTAGATCAAAGTAAAGATGTGATGAAAGATTTGAAAGAATTTGAAAAAAGAGAATTATTACCTCTTATCAAACCCAGAACCAGCGTAAAAGATATTAAATTAATGTCTGAAGAAGATGTTGAAGTTAAAGTCAAACTTATACCTGCGGCGATTGTAACATGTCAAGACAATGAAGGCGAATACAAAGTGTTGATGGAGTTAGTTGATGGATTAATAATTCTCGACAAAGAAAAATATTCTGTAAAAAAATTACCTGACATCAACAAGTTAAGCAAGGAAGAAGTTAGTGTATTGAAAAAAGCTTTTGCACAACTCCCAATATCTGATCTTGAAGCAGTGAGTTTGATTGAGAAAGGATACTTGGATGGAGCTAAAAAACTCTCTGAAAAATATTTATTCACAAAACTAAGAACTGTTGCAAGCTATGATGATATAGAGTATTTAAGCTTAGCATACGATGAAAAAATTGAACCAGTGCTAAGCGAAGAAAGTGTGAAAAACAAGCTTTCAAATGTGGCGAAGATAAAGAATTATAAGGAATGCTTCGTCGTGAAATACGATTTCTAAACCTATATAAACATCTGGGCATTACTATTTCTCATGTCAAGCAAAACTGGAATACAGCCAATGCATCTTGGATTAATTCTTGGCGGACAGCAAATAGCTCCTCCAAGTGAATTTGCTTTAGCTGAGATAGGTAATATGACTTATGATGATGTGAAATTATCATTAGAAGAAATAGTTGCTAATTCAAACGCCATTGATATTAATGACACTCCAATGTTGAGAGAATATATTAACAGAGGTGAATTAAGGGCTTGGCACTTAGGATATCTTGCAAGTAGAAGACACGGTTCTAGAAAGATGATTACTCGCAAAGCGACAACGCCTATAAACAGAGAAGGAAATGCTTTACGATTCACCAAAAATGATCAGATTGTTGGGCGAGTTGAGTCCCGAGAAGTAAGAGTGAAAAGACATCCTGAAAAAGCAAGAGGTGAAAAAACTGAATATCATGGACCCTCAAATATTCATTTCTATAACCCATTTAAACATGACAAATTATATTTCAAAGGCGGAACGCCACATCATAATTTCAATGCAGAGAAAGGACATCATTGGTCTGAAGGATTGAGAACAGAAAAAATGTATTTGGATTCTCTTACAGTAGAACAAAGAGCGCAATTCGACGTTAAAACTGAAGTGATTGATTATGAAATGGCATTGATTATGATTGAAGCAAACAGACTAGTGAAAAATGGAACGTTTCATATGTTTGCAGGCGGAGGCGATTTTCAAGGAAGAGAACCGGTGTTACCATTTGATTTTTCAATAAGACAATCGAGTAATTTGAATGAGAAATATGGTGTTTTCAAATATGCGGTTGAAGCGTTCTTATCAAGGTATGGGAAACCTGCAATTGTCAGGCAAGTTTTAGAGCATGAAACAGGTGATTTGAATCTAGCAGAAGTAGATCGAAATTTGCTTGGAAAAACAGGTTTTGTAACGCCTAAAATGAAGTCTCTTTATGAAAATGGCGAAGTTATCAAAGGAGCAATTTTAAATCGGAAAAGATTTGAAGGCGGAACTTGGGCAATTATACAAGCAATAGAAGAATACTTTTTTTCACAAGAAAGACTCTTTAATCAGTATTCAATGGAATTTGTGCAGACGCCTGAGTTTGCAGCTCCTTCAATAGTCTTTGATGTGCCACCAGAATCAGATAAACGTTTTTCCATGAGGATAATTTTTGATGATAATTTTGGATTGCCATTCATACAATACAAAACTCCTGATCCAACATCGAATGATATGAAATTTGTGAGATTAGAAGACCCTTCAACTATTGATCCGACAAAAATGGTTAATATTCCAACCAATAAATCAGGACAGTATAGACTTGGATGGATTGATCGCGATTGGAGAACGCCTGTTCGTTGCTTGAATACATTGTTTGAACCTTATGATCATATACTAAGAAGAGCAGCAGATATTTCTAGAAGAGGAAAGAAACCTTTAGATTATTCAACTGTTAAAGATGTATATTATCGTGCGATGCATGGATAAATTCTGAATTCATTTTTGTTAAACAAAAAGTATAAATAGCATTACTTGAAAATAATAATTGGGTGGTCAAATGGAAATTTTTATTGATACTGCAAGAATAGATGAAATAAAACAAGCGATGGATTGGGGTGTCTGTGATGGTGTGACAACTAATCCTTCTTGGATTGCAAGGGATGGCGCAGGTAAGAAAACTTTCAAACAAGTCGTGATGGAAATCTGCGAAGTTGTGCCAGGACCTGTTAGTGCTGAAGCTGTTAGTTTGAGTGCTGAAGGAATGGTTAAAGAAGCTGAAGAAATTGCTTCATGGGCTAAAAATATCGTTGTTAAAATTCCTCTTACAGAAGAAGGAATTAAAGCGACTAAAATTCTAACTGAGAAAGGCATCAAGACAAATCTTACGTTGGTTCATTCTGCAAACCAAGCAATTTTGGCTGCGAAGGTGGGTGCTACATATGTGAGTCCATTCATGGGAAGATTTTTTGATAGTGGAATGGATGGTTTACAATTAGTTGAAGACATTATTGAAATCTATAGAATTCAAGGCTTTAAGACGAAAGTTTTAGCAGCTAGCTATAGAACGCCTTTTGAGATTTCAGAGGCTGCGAAGATGGGTGTGGATGTTGTAACGATCAAATTTGAGTATTTAAAAAAAATGTTTCATCACCCATATACTGACGCTGGTTTGAAAACTTTTCTAGAAGATTGGAAGAAAGTGCCTAAATAAGAGTAAAAAATAAATAGTCCAAAGTCTCAAATTTGCTTACAGAGTGGTGAATTTAATAGATGAAAGGGTTTACAAGAGCTTTTTTGATAGTGGCGTTAGGGTATGTTTGTGTACAAGGAGGTTTGCAAGCTTCTGAAAAAGATAATTCTATACCTGAGAAACATATGCGAAAAATCGAAGCAATTGTCAATAGTTCGGAAGTCCAAAATAGAAAAGAAGAAGTTGTGAATAGACATAATCATCAAGCACAAACAGAGTTTGACTTGTCATATGGTTTGTGGAAAGATGACTATGAATTTGGATATGTAAAATTTAACACTGAAAGCGATACAGATTATCTTCGCATTTTCATAAAGTATCGCTATGCTAGTTTGTTTGGTGCTGAATTGTATTATACTGCACAGTTCTTTTTTGAACAAAACGATACCAGTTATGTCGAAATAGAACTTGAAAAAGAAAAAAAATATGATTGGGACTACACAGTTATAGATGCAGTTCCAGATTTCTTCGAATGCGATTTGTCCGACACTGTTTCTCTTCCTTTCTTTGGAAAACCATATAATTTAACTATTGATAAATTTACAAGTGGAGAATATTCTATAAAAAAGGTGAATGTGAAAAACCCTTCTAAGTGGTTTGTTGTTGAAGATATTTACTTGATACAACAAGAAGTAAATGGGTATTCGATAACTGTTGCAGGGCTTCTATACTGTGATCTGCCACCTGTGCTTGATTGGTTTTTCCCAGAAGAAATACGTCTGAAATAATTTATAACCACTTTCGAATGCTGACACATAGAAAAATATATATAGTATTGGGTTCTCTTGAAATTCATTGGTGGTGATGGGGAAACCTTATGGGTGTAAGGATTGAATTATTAAGCAGAGAAAGTTTGGATTCTAACAAAGAGATAGTCACTCGAATCCCAATTAGAGTATATTCTATTGATGCTGATTTGACTGAGGCTGAACTTGATGCTGCAAAAGAACTTCTTATAGATCCAATAACAGACGAGTTTGCAATCGATAAATCTGTTTTAGGCACATATGTGACAAATTTTGGTGAAGCTTCAGTTATAGAAGTAACACCAAAACCAGGAGTAACTGATCCACATGGACAGCAGGTTTCAAAGGTTTTAGAAGAATTAATTGGAAGAAAAGTTGATATCTCTTTTTCAGAGCAATACCTTAGAAAAGGATATTTAAATGATGAAGAGTTTAAAATTTTAAGAAAAAGACTTAGTCATGCAAATCCTGTAATAAATGATTACAGGGTTTTGAAAATAGATAGGGATTGGAATCCAAGTAAACATTTTGAATTTGAATTTCCAACTGTAAAAGTTGAAGATATGCCTTTGTTTCAATACATAGATCTTGATGTTAGCGATGAAGACTTAATGAAAATTAGTGATGACAGATATGTTGCCATGAATCTTTCAGAGATGAAAACCATACAAAAACTTTTTCAAGGAAATTTAAAGGGTTATGAAGATTTCTTAGAAAGAAGAAAGGCAGTGGGTTTGGATGCAATGCCAACAGATGTTGAGATTGAAGAACTTGGTCAAACATGGTCTGAACATTGTAAACATAAAAAACTCAATGGTTTATGGTATTATACTTCTGATGATCCTAATGATGAATCAGGACTTCCTGAAGTTGTTGATAGTCTTTTTAAGACAATTATTGCAGGAACAACTTACAAAATTGAAAAAAAGGTTGATTACCTTGTTTCTATATTTAAAGATAATTCTGGAGTTGTAAGACTTAATGATAAATGGAATATAGCACACAAAGTAGAGACTCACAACCATCCTTCTAGTATTGATGGTTTTGGTGGTGCAAACACTGGAAGTGGCGGTGTTTTTAGAGATCCAAACATGACTGGATTAGGGATGATAGTTGTATCTAGTCAGTATGCATTCAGATTTGCTTTGCCAGAAGATTTTCCTAATTTACCTGATGATGTTCAAGATCCAAGAAGAACTTTGGAAACTGTTGTTTGGGGTGTTGAGGATTATGGAAATAAAATGGGTATCCCAACTCAGTATGGAGATTTAATGTTTGATCGTGGATGGCTCAAAGGAGCTGTGTATGTAGGTGCAGTTGCTGTACAAAAAAAAGTAGTTGCTGGAAAACAAACTCATGAAAAAACAGTGAAATCAGGTTATATTGGAATTTCTTTGGGTGGTGGAGTTGGAAAAGATGGAATTCATGGTGCAACTGGTTCTTCAGAAAGTCTAGATGTAGACGCAGAAAAAAGAGATGATGTTAATCAAAGTGTTCAAATAGGAAATCCGATTGTTGAAAAAGAAGTTTTTGAAGTAGAACAAATTCTTTTAGAGTTAGGTTATATTGAAGCTGCCCAAGATTGTGGGGCTGGTGGATGGAACTCTGCAATTGGAGAACTCTCTGAAATATCTGGTGGTGGAAAACTTGATTTAACAAATGTTCCTGAAAAATATCAGGGATTAATGAGCTGGGAAAAAACTATCTCTGAATCTCAAGAAAGAAATGTTTTAGTCATAAAACCTGAACATCTAGATAAAATAATGGATATATGTACTCACTATGGTGTTTCTGCAACAAAGATTGCTGAATTTACAGATGATGGATATTATCAAATAATAGATCAT